>Ga0302221_10000355_pt1 | contig 35585 bp, 77 predicted proteins | sample II_Palsa_E2_1_FD_193517 | JGI IMG/M metagenome (GOLD analysis project Ga0302221, IMG submission 193517) | Peat permafrost microbial communities from Stordalen Mire near Abisko, Sweden - II_Palsa_E2_1 | ecosystem: Environmental > Terrestrial > Soil > Palsa > Peat permafrost | place: Sweden... | reverse complement strand
CGAACAAAAACTTCGGGGTCATCACAGTCCTGTTTTATCACGTTGGCGTGGCGAGAAATAATCGCGATGTTACCCCTCACATATCCTAGTTTGGATCGAACGCGGTCTATTGATGGCGATTGTGGGTGGTGAACCCCAACTCCACGAATCAACGGCAACCGAAGGATGGGGCAGATATTGTCGGCAGGCCAAGCGGCGAGAATGTCTTCGACGGATAAATCAAAAGGAATCCCACGCTGTTTCGCTCTATTCTTAACGGTTTCCCGCATGAGTTGAATTGGATTCCGCTGTAGTTTCGATTGATAGGCTCGTTTGTTTTTCAGTCGGCGACACTCGATACACTCCCGGCTTCCATCGTCTCTTTGGTTTTCATATCGCCCAGAATCGTGACCATTCGCACAACTCATCTCGGGTATTAAACTCCTCACAAGTTTAATACCCGAGATTTCTGGAAAACTTACGCACGAATCGAAATTCCTACGATGCGGTCGCTGCATTGATACGAGCAGCGGGGCCTCTTTAGCTTGATAGTCGCACCGTAGTCAGTGGTTAAGGTTGCAGAACGGGCTTTGGAATGTTCATCGAAAAGGATGTCCATGGTGCCGTCCTCGTTGCGAACAAGCTGGACGATCTCGCTGATCCTATTAGTTTTCATCAGACACCACCCCATTCGTCCCGCCGAACTTATCCATCTCGCGGCGGAATTCCTTGTTGATGAGAGTCTTGACGGCAGCACGCTGCTCCTTATCGGAAAAGGAAGCGTCCACAATGCCCAGTATCCGACCTTGCAGAGATTTGAGTGCCACAATGACAGGCCCGGATAGGTCCCCACGTTTCCGTAGATGTCCAGCGATTGAATCGGCAATCTGCTTGCAACCCTCCTTGGACACACCCGTGTCGTGAAGCTTGATCCCGATTTGTTGCTTAGCCGAGGCGAGTTTGTTTGAGATACGCGAGAACGGATCGTCTTCGCGTTCCATCTCGTTTTCGAGGGCTCCTGCAATCTCTTCAGATTCCAAAGAAACCTCAATAGGATCGACGAGAGCCGGGGCGTTGGGGATGTGGATATCCTCGTTCAGATCATCGGCGGTTACCGCGTCGTTGCCACTCGTGATGTCATCCAGAGCTTCGCTCAGGACGGCGCTCATGGAGGCTTCGCCTGTCAATTGCTCGGCTTGTGCCTTGGCGATTACGGCCTTGACGTGCTTGAGATTGCCGAATAGGGTGGTTGCATCTTTTCCATTACCAATGGGAAATTTGCGTAGTCCCTTGCGGACTTCGACGAGTTCGGGGGTGACCCAAATGGAGAGCTTCTTGTTCTTGTCGGACTCGAACTTGAAGGCATTGTCGCGGTCGAGATATTCCCATTCGCTCATGCGAACGGTGCCATGCAAGATGGCGACGAGGTTGTTGACGGATTGCTTTTTGCGGTTGACTTTGAGATTGCCCGAGAGTTTAGGGGCGAGTTTGGATAGTTCAACAGAAACGGTTGACATGCTGACCTCACTGTACTGGTACTTCGTTTGAATTTAACTGCACTAGGGGCATTGCCCCACTATAGAGTAATACTGGTAGTTGAGAAATTTCTTAGCGGGACAGGGAATCGAAAAGATCGGGCTGGGTGCGAAGCTCGTTTACCAACCAGTGAGGCATGGGGATATCGGTCAGGGCCATGGACAGATTGTAGCAGTAATGCACCACGCGATTGCCGCCGTCCGTGGTCTCCAGCGCCCAGCGGAGGAACAACCCGCGCTGTATATCGAGATGGAAGTCCATGCAGATATGCGGAGGGTCTACCACGTCGCAGAGTTCCGCCAGCGGGAAATTGTGGCGAACCAATTCTCGGGTGCCCTGATGTTCGATCTCGGTCGGGAACATGAAGAGTTCGTACAATGGAAGTCCCTCTAGTTAAGCAACAGGAATTTCATTTAGAAAAATTTCCAAACAACGTTAGCAATCTTCCGTATTACTAATCATGGGAAAGATTTGTCCGCAATGTGAAAAAGAGGGTGAGTTCTACAAAGACTCTCACAGTAAAGACGGGCTGAGCACCTACTGTAAGACCTGTCATCGCTCAAAAATGAACGCTCGCTACGCCGAGATCGCGGGTCAACCCGATGTTGTGGCTCGAATGAAACGAAACACCGCTAAGTGGAACGCGGAAAACAAAGAATACAAAGCAGCAACCAACGCGAAAAGAAACCGCGAAAATCGGGAACGTTGTCTGGCTCATTATGGTGGGAAATGCGAATGCTGCGGGGAGAGTAGGTACGAATTTTTAGCCATAGACCACGCTGACGGGAATGGGGCTAAACATCGAAAGAAAGACAACTCCGCAGTTCGCATTGCAGTCTGGCTAATCAAGAACAATTTCCCAGATGGATTTCGAGTTTTGTGCCACAACTGCAATTGTGCTATAGGGTTTTATGGGTACTGCCCTCATCAATTAAACCCAGAAACTTCTCAACAATCTCATTGATGCTGTCGGCAATTTTGCGGTCGAGAGCCCCATGTTTGTCCATGAAAGCTTTGGTCGCTGGAGCGGCCTTTAGCTTGGTGGGGAAGTTCGACATGTCGCAGGTCTCCGAACAGGAGATGCAGGCGACACGGACGGGGTTGATCTTCACGCTGAGTAGGTGCCCAGCCACGTCCGACAGGTAGATGCCGACCTGCTCTTCAAGGAGGGCCTTCACCAGCTTACATCCAAGACGGTCTCGTAGGTAAACCAGTTGTCGCGAGGGCTCAGGTCGGAGAGGTCAACGTTCTCTCTCTTCTTAACCCTGAACTTGAGGTCGTAGTCCAAATCTTTGAAATGAGCGATGACCTTCTTCAGTTCTGGCTTGTAAGCGAATCGTTCCCAGAAGGCTTTCTCTTCCGCCAGTTCGGGTTTGTCCTCCGACGCCAACCAAACCTCGATTGCGGACTTCCCTTTATCCACAGCCTCAGCGATGTCTTCTTCGATGCCTGAGATTTCGTTCTTGAGCCAGTTAGCCCGCCGTTCGCGCCACTCTTTGGCTTGCTTTTCAGCGCGGGCGTTGTCGGCTTCTTCGCGTTGCTGCTTGATTTCTTCGGCCCTTTTCTGGGCGGCAAGTTTTGCTTCTTTGGCTCTCATGTTTTCACCACTTGATCGTCAGAATTGTGTCACGTGTGTAGTACGTATCCTCGGAGCCGCACTCACCGCCACTATTCAGGTAGGCGGCGGAATCATCGTGCTCCACATTCTCGCCCGTCACCACACACTTGTACCCGTCACGACGGAGCCTCGTCAACACCAGCTTGACATACTTGCCCCACGCGGCGTACTTGAGATAGCCCTCACCCCATGCATGGTAATAGCTGCGTTCAGTTTCTCCGTGATAATTCCTGCCAGAGACTTTCATGGGAAGATACTTATACCGCCCACGTAGAATATCCCTACTGTTTGAGGACAGTATGATCTGGGTACTCTTCTGTCCATCCTCGACTGCGTACCCGATATGTTCGCGGAAGTTGGCTTCAATTCCCTTGATGCGTTCAGCGCGAAGACGTGGGACGGACTCCTTGAGAGCCGCACGACGCTTCTGGAGTGCAGCAGATTTCTCGGCTGCTTCTTTCTGTGCGATGGATACTGCTTTGGATCGTGCTTGAGCAGCTTTCATGATTACCTCCGATGCCGATCTCGTTCGACTTCTTCGTCAATTTCCTTGATGCACGCGATGACACGTTCTTTAATCGGGCCGCAGTGATACCCCCACCTACCATCGCGATCTGGGAAGAAATTCGCCCAATCGTTAGCAAGACGGGCTTCTTTGCCCCTGCCGTACAGATACCACGCCGTGCTATAACCAGCGGGCATACCACTCTCGTTGTCACCTTCCAACCAAAAGCGGGAGACTTCGACCTTGTACGCTTCGCCACGGAAGGTAAACTTGAGTCCCTGATCGAAAGTGTATTCAGCACCAGCCCATTCAACCAGAGGCGCGGTGACTTCGCGGAATTTGTTGCGGCAATAAAGGCGATTGCTCTCGGCGTCCGCCGCGTCCTTCTTTTCCTTGGCCGCAGCTTTCTTCTGTGCGTCCAATTCCTGCTGTTCGATTTCCAGTTCGAGTTGAGTTTTGTGGCTCATATCCGCCTCCAACTAACCTAACAGATATAATACCACGTTTAGCGGAGTTTGAGTGCTTCTTCGACGAGAAAAACGTAGATGTCGTCCAAGTTGCTGACACCGAAGTAGGCGGCGTCATACCCCTTGCGACGAAGTTGATTGCGGACGGCGAGACCGAAATGGAAGTGTCCCTGCTTCCACCAGTTGATGGGGTCCTTGGCATAGTCTGCGCGTATCTCGGGCGACACGGGCTCTAGCAATGAGGTCAGGAGGGCGAGGGCGGCGTCCTTGATTGAACCGGGGATCGTATCGTAGACTTCGCGGCTTTCCAGTATGGCTACACTCATATCCTGATGACCTTCCGTAACTGGCATGGGTCAGCGGTGCCGATGCACGTGGCGTCATCCTGTGGCGGCTGAGGCGCTCGTGTATGGGGCATGGCACGAGTCGGACTCTGGGTGAATGGATCGAAGAACGGAGGATCGGTGTTTGCAGGCGGACCAAACGTGAACGGCGACGAGTGCCGCCCACCTATGTAAATGTCAGGATTTTGAAATGTGGGGGAGGGTTTAGCGGCCTGAGCCTTTTCCACCATGATGCCGTGAACAGACAGACCAAGGTAGCCGAGCGAGAACCCAATCACGATGCAGAGTAGCGCGACTTTAATCGCTTGCCTCATAGTTTGGACTATTCGTCTTCGTTCCAAAAATCGGGGTCAATCTCGTCCCGGCTCGAACGACGCATCCTGCCGTGGTCATCGATCTCAAGTTCTTGGATCGTGTCTTCGTCCTCTTCGGACTCCTCGTCTGGTTCCTCGTCACGAGGAACTTCGTACTGCCCGGGTTCGTCGATGCCTTCGCCAAGGTCTCGCCAATCGAGCCTGTCGTCGGCAGCGTCGTCGGCGTTCGCACGTCGAGACTTACGGCGTGGACGCTCTTCCTCGTTGTAGTCGTCGAAAAATCCCATGATGCCCTAGCGGGTCTCCCTAACTAAGACCCCTGTAGACTCTAAAAGTTCAAGCAGTTGAGCGACAGATACCTGCCGCCAGCCGAGAACTGGCAATTCGTTGCCGTCCCGCATGTCCATAACAGAGACCCATGGGTTGGCACGGACCTCCAGTACGAACTTCGGTAGATCATTATCCCACAGGTTGTCGTTGTCGTCTATGGTCATCCAGCCGAGAACGGGGTCTTCGATGGCGATCTGCCACTCGCCGCACGGTACGCCGTCTACGAGCGCGTGCCGCACATCAATGTGGTTGATAATCAAACCGTTTATGCGAATCTGATGGCGATTGGTGGATTCCATAGTGTTGCCCCTCTCTAAAGTGCTTGTTAGTTGTAAAAACGGACCAGCAGGTAGAAGATCGAACCCACCGAAACGTAGGACCACATGCGCCACATACGTTGTAATCGTGGCACCGACTCAAGTGATTTTGCCGTACCCCAACATGCGCTCATTGTCCCCTCCGTTCGTTGATGAACCGCGTAGCCAGAATCCATGCGGTGTTCGCGTCCATTTTGAACCTGCGGATCATATTGTTCGCCAGAAACTCTGCTTTTGCCCCCGGGGTGTTTATCAGCCAGTAGCTAAGCATCTGGCGGTGATCGGCGGCCATAATCGTGGGTTGATCCATTAGAACGCCCTCCGCGTGTGCGAGGCGTCCGAACGCTTTTCATACAGGTTGGTCGCGTTGCAGGTGTGGACGGTGCCGACCGCGTAGTAGTCCTTGCCAGCGTCGTCGCCGAGCGGCTCCAGAACCACCACCTTGACCGTCGAAGGCCAGCCAGCGGTGTTCTTCTCGGTGGACTTCGAGTGCACTCGCACCATGCAGCCGTCTTTGTCGTAGAAGCTGGACAGGAAGTAGGTGTTACCGACCACGATCTGAGCGGTACGGGCTTTGCTGCGTGCCGCCATCGCTTTGACGTTCAGTCTCAGTCTGCTCATGGGTCTATTATACCCAAAAAGTGAGTGGAATCGCTAGGATTTTATAGCTATATTTGTCTTGTTTTCAGTCACTTACGAGTTCTTCGGGTTGCATTTCAGCCAGTTTCTTGCGGTCGATCTCGTCCATCCGCTGGTCAGCCATGCTGCATTCCGACATCTGGCGAAGGTAGTCGTCCGGTCTCATGCGGCGAAGCCTAGCTTCGACGATGACATCCTCGGGGTACTCGATAGCAGGTCTCTTCTTTGGCATAGTCTCCTCAGTGAATTGATGATAGTCCGCAGGTAGCGAACGAACCTAATAGGCACAGCAGGCCGATCAGCTTTGCGTATCTCATCGCCCTGTTCGCTGGCGTGTCGATCAGCATTGCCATGCCAAGAATGAATAGAAAAACTGACAGGATGAACATAGGGCTCCTATAGTAGCTTCGCTTCCGCCAGCAACCACGCCTGATACGCTTGGGTCGCCGACGCGATAGTCTTTCCGTTCAGGGAGACGACATAGCCAGCCCGCCGACCGTTCCAATAGACGGCGGTGCAGATGATGCTCGGATGAACCTGCCGCACCCGATCACGCGGGCTATCATCCAGCCGCATAGTGCGGTCGTCAAAACTCATTCCGAGACCCTGATCTTGTTTGCGGACCTGTGGCACCGGGCGATGAACTCCTCGGTGTAGAGATAAACGTCTTTCGTGTAGCCGATGAAAGCCGTCCCCTCAAAGCCGATGGTGCCCGCCTTCTGGAGGACGATGAAGCCCTTGTCGATCAGCTTGTTGAAACCGAACTCACGTAACCTGCCGCTCTTCGAGTAGAACGCCTCGATGTCGGCGTAGGTGAACGGCTTCCAACCCTCACCCCGCTGTTGGGCGAAGCGGACAAGCCAGTCAGCGGAAATTTCGGTCTCATAGTGACCGAACGCATCCCAAAGGTGATCGGTGATCTTGATGTCTTCGGGTGTGATTGTCAGAACTCCGTCAGCTATTGGCATACTATCCTCCCCAATTCCCGTTGGTGCGCTCGTATTCCGCCAGCTTGCGTTCGTGCTCGGCGAACAGAGGCTCGTCGCGCTTCTCGTCGGCGCGAATGACTTGCAGCATGTGGATCAAATCGTCCGCCACTTTCTGTTTGTCGATGTCGCCGCGTTCATACGCCGCGACCGTTAACGCGAGTTGCTTACGCACAAAGCTGTAGCGGTGCTTCACGTTCAGGGCGTCCGCGATATGCTGGTACAGATCGAAGCGGTCGTGCCCTGAATGATCTTTAATCATCGGAGGCCATGGAGCCTTGCCCATGATGCAGACTGCGTTATAGTAGGCGTAGAAGCGCAGCGGCTTATCTTCCTTCGGCTCCTCGGGCTTCACTGGCTTGCTCTTGCCCTTCCCAAATCCAAACATGGCTTATGCTCCTATGTATGCGATGCCCTCATTCTGCATCGTTTCCTTCATCTGCCCCATCAAAACTTCCATGCGCTCCTGATACGCGCTCAGGCCCCGTCTGAATGTTGAGGAGCAGTCCCTCGACATCCACCACATAGACCTGATCCCGCAACTGAAAGCTGGTCAGGACTGGGACTTGGAGCGGGGTCTCAGCGGGGCAGAAGTCGATCACTTGGCCTCATTGACGGGGATGCTAAACACAAACGCCAGTAGGAAGCCCCCGATGATGCCTGTAGCGATGAAGCCCGTGGAGAAGCCTATGACGAAGCCCCCGACGATGCTTGCCACTGTCAACAGTGAGAAAAGTTTGCTCATATTACATTATACCCAAACGCTCCGTGGAATCGATAGGAATGCTGCGATTTCTTTGGTAACGTTACTCTGGGACTTCAACCACAGCCCCATCCAGCCCCATAGCTTTGTTCTCTGCGGCGATTACTTCTTCCATAGACGGCGTGTCAGCGACTACGGACTCAATCACCAGATTAACTTTGCCGTTCAGCACCAGCACCCGTGTGCCGGGGTTAGCGAGTGCGTGCTCGGCGGCTTCAATTAGCATTCGTTCACTTCGTGCTTTCATTGCTTCTCTCCTATTGTGGTCGGCACACGACCGAAATGGTCATTGATGCGGTCAGCAAGTTCAACCAGATTGACTGCATACTCTGGATGTGCCGTTCCATCAAGTGCGTAATCGTCTGCGCCCAGAAGCTCACCTACTTGTTCGGGTGTGATCCCCTCGCCGATACGCATGTTGTCCAAGCCGCACATGCAGTGGTTCTCTCCGTGGACGGTACATGACACTGACCATGTGACCCGGTGATTGCCGTACTGAACTGGAATAGGTTCTCTCACTGTTTCTCCTCTGGGGCTTCAAACGACTGACTCGATCCCTCTTTGTCTAATACTGCCAAATTTGGTTGATCTTCTCCCGCAATCCCGCGCCTTCCATGGGCCTCAAGAACAATCATACCTTTGGTCAAAGGAAGGGTCTTCATCCCTTGTAATACTGGGAATTCGACCGATTCCTATCGCCGCGACGTACTTATCTTGGGCAGCGATTTTGCTGTCATTCCTGCCCTGTGTGTAGAGATCGAGCGTGGTTTGGATTTTGGAGTGACGGAGCATGGTGGAGACAGTTTTCACATCCACGTTTTGGTTAACAAGCCAATGTGAAAGTGAAGACCTGAGATTGTGGAGACCAAAGCGATAGCCATCGGGAATCACCACACCCGCCGCGATTGCAGCCTTGCGTAGATAATTCCTGACGAACACGCTCGTGCAGACTGGCACCTTCCCCATCATCGTGAGTGACGGAAAAACAAAATCGGTGCCAGCGGTGTACGGGCTGGCTTCTCTCCATGATCGAAGGGCCTGAGCCAAAGCACTGCCGAGGGCAACAGTTGAATTGCTTGCCTCAGTCTTTGGCTTGCCATCCGCACCTAATCTCCAACGCTTATTCACCCGAATGCGATTCTCATCCCAGAGAATGTCCGCCCATCGCAACGCCACAACTTCGGATGCCCGAAGAGCGGTAGCTGCGACGGTGAACACCAACGCAAAGTACAGAGGATCGGTGAAGGATCGCAGGATGCTGAGCGTCTGCTCTGGCGTGACCATCAGAGGCTTGTAGTCAGAGCCGACATTCTTTAGACGCCAACCAGAGCACGGATTGGTCGAGCAACTTTCCTCGAATATCCCGTACTCAAACACAGCGTGCATAATCCCTTTGATTTTCTGGATTGTTGGCCCAGAGTAATCGAGACCCATCAACCAGTCCCTCACGTCCTTCCGCCTGATGTCGTCAATGGGCGTCATGCCCCACTTCGGAACCATCACCTTCTTGACGTAATGAACAACCGCATGGTCTCGATCTGGCGTCAGATACCTGAGGGCAAGCACACCGAACGTCACGATTTCAACGGCGTCCTTGTTTGCCTCAACCCGCAAAACCATCTCATCGACCTTCTTCCATGCGGCGGATTCAGTCGGCAATGCGCTGACCAACCCGATGCACTTGGTATTCTCCACTCGTTTGCCGTTCTTGGTGATCTGAAAGCGGGGAGACGGAAGGAGAGGCTGTTATCGGAACCGATAAAATTCTTCGCACCAGTCATGACGATGAACTTACGACCGCCAAGCTGTTCGAGGATTGTTTTGGCTACCGTCTGATCGCTCATGTGCCTATTATACCCAAAAACAGGCGAGAATCGATAGGAAATTCAGACTATATTTGGCTTGTTTTCAAGGGGTTACAGCAGGTCTTCGGTCTCAGGCTTGAAGGTGATCTTTGTATCGCGAATCTCGCCCAGATAAAGATAATCGCCAGCCTGCCAGTTCCAACACGAATCGTTGCGGACGTGAGGCTTCTCGTTGTCCTCGTGTCCGGGCTTGCCGCAAATCGTGCCGCACGTTCCAAGCATTGAGCGAAAGAACGCCTGACCGTTGCCGAGGCGCATGACCGTGCTTACCTTGGCTTTACCGTCAGGTGTGATGGTGATCTCTTTACTCACCGATGGAGCCTTTCCCGTTGCAGGCTTTGCACAGGTGGTCTTCGGGGAACTCCCCGGTGCCGTCGCACTTCGTACAAACGGTGTCGGCTTCGGCCTCTTCGATCTGTTCGTCTTCCTCGTACCCCTCGTAAGGGTCGTAGTAGTACGCCTCATCGTCGTACACATCAATCTCGGGCAACTCATCGTCCAAGTCGTCCACGACTTCGGACTCTTCCACGTCCTCGAAATCATCCTGTGGATAATCTTCGAACTCATCCAATTCGTAGCTCACTACAGTTTCTCCTCCATGATATCCTGCACCATTTCCCGAAGCATCGGGTAGGCGTAGGTTTGTAAAAACTGAATCGTCTGGCGACCAAGCCTTGTCAGAAGGACGCCCTTGCCTTCGCAGGCGGGACATTGGATGGGAATGCCCTCTTCCCTGACAACCTCGGCAATCACGCCCGCCTTTTCACCTTCTAGGTCCATGCTATGGTCTGGGTGGACATACTTGAAGAGATGTCCTTCAACGCAGTGGTAGCCGCCATGCGAGTAGTAATGGCAAGGAACGACGAGGCTGATGTCGGTGGTGTCTAGCATAGGTATTTTTTGATTCTGATGGTCATTTGGTCGGCGAATTCCTGAGCCCAATTGTCGCTGGGGATAGCCTCGCCGCCCGTCAGTACGCCCTCATCCGATATGTAGGCGATGCGGAGGATTTCGGGTTCAAGCTCGAATTCGGCCTTGCGGATGTTCTCGTGTAATGCATTCAGGATGTCGAGAGCCTTGATCGCCGCTTCTACGATGTCCGAAGCGAACAGACTAAAGGTTTCGTCGATGCCGAACGCCCCCGCGTCGTCGATTTTAACTGCAAAGCTATGCATGAGTGACCCTCAGATGAAACGGTGCTCGTCTGGGTAGAGTTCCTCGAATGTTTTGGGGTGATCCTTGGGTTTGCTGGCACGTACCGCGTAGACGAGTGCGACAACAGGGAGGCAAGCTAACCCGAAGAGGAAAGCCGCAGCCAGAAGCGAGTCTTTGTCCATCGAAGACATTAGAAGCCCCTCTACAGGACATTCTACCTAAGAGATTCGAATTTTGGTTAGTTTTCATTAACAAATTTTGGGTCGAATGACCATGTGATGATCTCCGCACATACGCCTACGGGGAGGAAGTCCAAAATGAAATCGTTCAGTTCAGGCCCGTCTACATGGTAGAAACGACTCGTACTCTCCGTCCCCAAGGACCCGGGAACATGATTCCCTTATGTCTGGCTGCATGAGGTACGCGGTGACGAATGCCAACACCGAATACTTGCAAAGATTTGCACCGCTCTCCGAGAGAATACCATGCTGGAGCCAGTCCACGTCAAATGAAATTTCGGCCATCCACGACCAATTCTGGGTGTAGCCTTTGATTGGTGTGTAACTGCTGGAAAAGAGAGCCACTCGATTATCACACCGACGCTCGACCGTAAAGTCTGGCTCCTCGGTCATAGCATTGACCGCCATGACTGACAGGTTTAGATCGGGGAAATGCTCTTGTAGCCAACAAGCCGCCGTACCCGCACGTCCTATACCGACCAGCAGCGTGTTCGGCATCAGAAGTGGGAGCAGGTTAGACGCCCAGAGTTCTACCTGTTTCTCGTAGACCCGGTATGGCGGCAGGTACAATTCCAGAAATCTGACGTGGGGGAAAGACGATCTGACTAGCTGCTCCAGCTTGTTAGTTTCCTTGTAGCTGGTCGGGTCGAGCAGGAAGTAGACCATCCTGAAACGGGAAGGAGGGGTGCCCGTAACGAAGATGGGGGCGGTACTCACGCCCCACCATCGAATACGTATTCGCCAGATACTCCAGCCATGAGTACGAATGCCCGCTGGAGAGCCTGTTCATGAGTAGTCAGCTTGCCGTCCAACTGTTCCGTCTCGACAGCGTACAAAACGTCGCGGAAAGTAGGACCCGGGGTATAGCCAGCGGCGATCAGGTCATTTCCCGTCACTAACGGAGCGGGGTAAATTTCCTCAGCCGTCAAGCCCCTGTAGTCGTTAACAATCGACATCAGAGCCTCGGTGCCGACACTGGTGACGCCGATCAGTTCGTTCTGGACAGCGATCTCCAGAGCCAACTCGATCCCCGCCACTCGCATCGTTCGCTTGAAGTGAGAAGGCTTAGAATCGTATTCCCGCGCCTTCGGAATCGCACTGACGTACAACAATGCAGTCACGATCCGCGCCTTCTCGTCGTTCGACAACTTCAAATTCTGAGCCATCGTCATCGGCGTCTTAGGGTTCGACGTATCGGCGAGAAACATCGCCATCGCCAACACGGGGTCCGTTGTGTGGAACTCCTCGAATCGGCGCAGCGTTCGACCGAGCAGAAGGTTGTCCATGAACTCGCGTGGGAACACGTGTGCCGCCAACCCAGAAGAGAACAGGGGGACGAGCCCATCAAGCGGAAATGGGGCCGTCAGCAACTTGAACATTTCCATAGCTACCCGCTCGCGACTGACATTCACTATCTTCGATGCGTTGGCGGTGATCGCCTCGAACGTGCGCGGCTCGATCTTGAAGCCAAGCTTAGCGGCAAAGCGCATCGCCCGCATCATCCGCAGGGCGTCCTCGGTGAATCGCTTGTTGGGGTCGCCGATACAGCGGATAAGCCGAGCCTTGATGTCTTCCCGTCCACCAACAAAGTCAACAATGCCGTAACCGTCGAACATGTCATGGTCTTCGGCGGTCACACCCTTGACAGGGAAATCCATCGGCGTAGTCAGGAGCAAGCCGTTCATCGTGAAGTCGCGGCGTTCCACGTCCTCGCGTGCAGTCTTGCCGTACTCAACGGTGTCGGGACGCCGACCATCGGAGTACAGACCGTCTGTGCGGTAGGTAGCAACTTCGATCTGCTCGTCCTTGCCGTCAACATCGACCACAACGATGACCACACCAAAGCTGACGCCAACTGGCAGGGTCTTGGTGAAGATCGCCTGCACTTGTTCAGGGAGAGCATTCGTGGTCACGTCGAAATCCTTCGGTTCATTGCCGAGGATCATGTCGCGCACACAGCCGCCTACGAGGAAAGCTTCAAAGCCGTTCCTCTGCAATTCTCGGATGACTGTGGTTGCGGCGAATCTGTTCACTTTTGTTCTCCTATGAGATACGTTCCCGTCTTCTCGATCACGATGACTCTCGGTGCCGTCATCTTGGGGGGTTTGATTTCTTCCTCCGCGCCCAATCCTGCCCAATCATACGGCAGCGTCTTGCCGCAGTCCAAGCAGGAGACCGTGGTCTTGCCCTTATCCTTGCCCGCCTTGATCGTCTGAGGAAACGAATAGCGGTCGTGGGTACACCGACCCACAAACGACAGTAATGAATCCACCAAAGTTCGTCTCATATACCCCTATTATACCAAGAAAACTCCCGAAAACTTTAGGAATAACCCCTTTGGTTTCAAGTATTTGAAACTAACCCCGCATCTACTAACCGCTGAAACCAGTCGGGGAGCCAGCTTTGCAACTCCGCGAGAGTCAGATTACTCTTAACGGTATTGGCTTTAAGGGTGCAGAGCACCACATTATTTTTGGTGTAGCCTTTGTTCGATCTAATCCGATCTACCGACGTAGCTGCTTGATTTTTTCCTCGGCCCGCTAAACAAACCATATCGACATCGGTATAAAAACATTTACCCCCTTGTTTTGTGAACAGTCCCATCAAAAACTCAGGGGTGATACCAACCTTCGTCTTCGCCCGCTTACGAATTGCAACGCATCGTTCTCGAAAAAACCATACGGGATCGGAGTTGAGCCGATCAATCCTATACTGTTTGAGGCATTTTCGGCATCGTTTATAACCTGATCTTGCATAGAATGCTTTCGCCAGTTTCGGTTTATGGCATGTCCCGCATACAATCAGGCTTCCTTTACGTTCAACTTTGTAATTTTTAGGATTAGGCTGTAGCCCAGCACGAGACAGTATGTATTGTACTCCCCCGTAAGACACACCTGTACGACGGGCAATCTCATGAGACCAAAGACCCCCTGCGTGAAATTCTAGAACCTCACTCTCCATCTTTTTTGAAAGTTGCATCGGCACGTGGTTTGATCTTACCCCATATAATGCTTCCGTAGTCTTTTTTATCCAGCATCGCGAACAGGATCGAGCACAATTCGGGCGTCTTCTGGAAGTACAAAGCGACCGACTTGCGGTACAAGGCGGGACCCAAGTCGCCGAGATCGTTCTTCGGGCGGCGGTCGAACACATACATGGCCTTCCGCTCCATCTCCCGATACCGAGCACGAAACTGCTCCACCCATCCTGAAAACCACGCGATGAACGGCGCGGGCATCGTCGGGTCGGCGATGATGGTGTCGATTGCCTCGTTCTGCCCAACCTCCAGCATTTCCCAGATCGCCTTGGGATTCAAGCCAGTCAAGATGCGGTGCAAGCGCACGTAATCCGCGAACTTCACCTTGATCTTCAAGGGCGCTACATCACGGCCCTTGTCGTAAGTCAAGACGTAGCCCTCTTCGTTCAAGTTGTTCTCGGCAGCGCATTCCGCCAGCGTCTTCTCGAACTTCTTGACGATGGGAAACTTCTTGGCGAAAGCCCAATCCTCGCAGAACAGCCGACCGAGTTCGTAACCAGTTGCCAAGTCCACGAAGCCGAGCAACACGAGACCCTCAAAGTCGTAGTCAACGACGATGCGGTTCTCTTTGTAGATCACTTCGCACACGGGCGTAGAAAACACACCATCGCTGAAAAGCGGATAGTTGTGACGGAGCCACTCGGTCGCCCACTTTGCCTGATCCGAAGCAAACGAACCACGAGTCGCAACCCACCACTTGCCATCCCAATAGTACGGGAGCCCCATCGACCCATCCAACTTCTGGGTCGCCAGCGGTGTGATGTTCGGCAAGTTCGCGTCCATCGTCTCAGGCAGGTACTCCGTGTTGTAGTTGTGGAACTTGTTGAAGCCGCGAGCGATCACAACATCGCCATCAGGCGTGACAGCACAAATCAACCCACGGCACACGTTGGTTGCCGCATCCCAGATGCGACCGAACTGAGCCTGCTCCGAGTAGTTCAGGATGTAAAGCTGATCCGGGTAATCGGGGTGAACCTGCTTACGGATTACGCCGTCCTCGATATGCTTGAGCAGCAGATCGACAGGCAAAACGTCCTTGAGGAAAACCTTCATAGTTTGATTCCAAAGCCATCCACCAGAACCACAATCAAGATCGCGACGAGCGTCAGGCCCATACCCCAGCCGCGTTTACCGTCGAACAATGCCGCGTTCGCAAACATGAGCAGGGTGAGCACAGTGTACCAGTCGTGCCGCGTCATCTTCGCTTTAGTTTTTCTAACAGTCGGTTCCACACGTCCTCCAGATTGTTGACCGCGCCCCAGAACTTCCACTGCACTTCATTCCCGAACTTCGTGGCGTAATGCGTGAGATAATCCCACCAGCCTGCGGGAGCGATGAGGTACTGAGTACCCTTCGCACGCCTTACCACAAACAGCCCGTTCGGGCTCGGAGCATTCACCATCCGCACCAGCCCGGTGATTTGAATTCTGTCACCCCGTCTAAACAGATCGGGCTGCATCGTGGTGGTGATCGTTGTTTCCTCGTCTCTACCCCAACACAACATTAGTTTACCTCTTGCTCCAGCCTCGTGAGAAGATCATTGATTTTGACGACTGGCTTTGCGTGGTCGCACATACATTCCCGCTTGGTACAAAAGCCGTCGCCTTCGAGCACTTCGACCAACTCATCGAACTCTTTTCTGAAATCAGCTACGAGTTGCTTGTCCACGGTCGGCCTCCTGCGCCTTCTGAATTTCCCTGCTCCGCATGTTCCCCAAGGTCGTGTCAATCGTGTACGAAATCCAACGCATTGTGTCGGGGTACGTCTCGGTCAGCCACTTGATGATGCGACCATCTTGGTCGGCTCGCATCCGAAAGCAAGCCCGCTCGACGTACCTCGGCACATAATGCACTCCCATTAGAAGTTCTCCAACGCACCGCACTCGCCGCAGTAGCCGCCAACCACCCAGCCTTCCTTCGGCTTCGCGTGTGCCTGAGAACATCCGGGCGTGTGGATCGGTTCACCGCGTACAGGGTAAACCTTGATCCCATTTGCCCTCCACATTTTCACGACCTGAGGGCGGTCATCGAGAACGAATGCGATGTTCTCCTTCCCGATGACGGCGATCAACTCGTTGAGGATTTCCTGCTTGACCACTACGTCGGGGCGGTTGTCCCCATTGTAGCGCATCAGGATGTGGTCGAACGGGATACCATACCCCTCCAACCACTCGCAGGTGTCATCCCCGCAGAAATCGTGACGACCCGATACCGCACAAAGATTGTGCGACGGAGCCAAAGCCCGAATCCAGTCTGCCACAACCTCGTAGCAGCCATCCAAGAGGACCTTGTGCTCCTCGTAGGGATTCCGCTTCCCACGATGGTCCGCTGTGGTGCCGTCCATATCGAACAACACCCACGGGCGTCCAACCAGACGAGGCACGAACCCGCCCTTCAAGAGGGCCTGCCGCTCCATCCAAGCTCGGGTTGGCGACGTTGGCGTCATGTCTCGGTTGCTCATATTGAAACTCGTCAAATCCTTGTACTGGCGGCGGATGATCTCCTCACCAACCATGACGCCCTTTGGCGTCCCACAGGTCGGACAAGGAACTCCGCGTGCAATGTCCCGCTCAACACACTCCTTCAACGGAACATCCATGACCAAGAAGCAGAGCTTAACCTTCTGCTCGACCGCAAACTCTTCCCACTTCTGCCGCGTGTTGCGGATGCAGTTCGTATCGTCGATGACTACGTTCTTGCCGGACTGGAGAGCGATACGAGCCCCCTCCATCTGCCAAGTGCGAACAAAGTTCTCGTTGTGCTTGTTCCAGTCCGCCCCGCAGAACAACATCTCGCGCATCTTGTCGCGGTTCAGGCGAACGGTCTTGCCCTGCGACCGTTTCACCCGCTGCATGACCTCGGTACTCTTCCCAGAGCCAGAGATACCGACGCAGACGGTCAACTCGGGAGCGTGGTCACGCCCCGCTGAGTAGTCGTATCGAGTCTCCGTGAATCCCTTATTCGCCATTCTGATTCCTTAACGCCCGCAATTTGGGCAGGTACTTTCTCAAAAGCTGAACTTTCCCGTCTTCCATGGCTTCCTCGCCTCGGCTGCTCATGCTGTTAGGGAAGCTTTCGCTGTACTCCAAATCCGCTTCCATATCAGCGATAATCATTTCAAGCGTGATCGCCATTTTTCCCCTCTTTTTTGTCTCTTTCGATATGGTGCTTCCAGTGTTTCTGGATACGCGGCCACACGAACATGCCGATGAGGACACCAGTCACGAGTTCCTCTATGCCGCCCACGAACAACTCAAACTTCCAGTGGGCGGCGTCATGAAACAGCGTCCAGAACGTCTCTGGGGCTGGCGGCGGACATCCACAAGGCAGTATCACGTTGTCTCCTAGAGCTTGGCGATCACAACTTCGTCAGTCTCACCCGGCTCAACGCCAGCCAACTTGACGAACCAACGATCCCCATCCTGTGTCAGGGTGCCGCGATACGTTTTGTTGCCGACGATTACCGTTACGCCATCACCTACGTTCAGGGTGAGTGAGGGCAGCGTTTCTGTTGAATTGCTATCCATGTTAGAACCTCAGTTGAGTGATATCCATGCCGAGCAGCTTAGCGAGTTTTTCAAACTCCGCTTTGAATCGCTCTTCATAGTCGCAGAGCCCGTGACCGATGCCCGGTTTTACTAAGGCATTGTCGCGAACTGAATTCGTGTAGCAACGGAACATCGCCCGAAGGTTGTCCATCGCCATGAACGTCTGCTCTTTCTTCGTGTACTTCTCCCGCACCACTTTAGATGCCACGTTTCGACCTTTCCTTCTCCCAATCCCGCAGGACTTGCTTGCTCACCTGCTTGGACATCCGTGCCCCGTACTGCGGGCGCTTGTCCGTGTAATTGAAGAACATGATGCCGTTCAAATGGTCGAACTCATGCTGCGCGACTCGGGCATTGATGTCCGTCAGCACGATCTCTTTCGCTACGCCATCCGTCTGCCGATACTGCATTGTCACTTTCTCGGCTCGGGAGACCTGTTCGTGAATCCCGGGCAGCGACAGGCAACCCTCACGAGCATACACCGTTTTGCCCTCAAATACCAGTGTCGGGTTACACACGACGATTGGCTTCCTGACTTCAAGGGGCGGTGCACCAGCGCCGGCCCACCTACGATTAACTTCCTCGTCGTCGGGGAAGCACATAGCAAAAATCCGCTTGCTGATGCCAACCTGCGGAGCCGCGAGCCCCACACCGTTCCTGTCGTGCATTGCCAGCCCGAGGGACACCGCAAAGTCATCCAACTTCGGGCCGAACTCATTGTCCTCCACCGCATCGCAAATAGTAGACAGGACTGGATCATCCCAATACCGCACGATCAATTTATCTGCCATACTTTTCCTCGCAATTAACCCCGAACAACTCGAAAGCGAAATTTAAGTCGCCATCCACGACTGCCCGAATATGAGTGTCCCTCCGAAACATTGCCGCCGACAACCGATGATACCCGTCCGTCAGTGCTGGACCCTGAAAACCCATTCCCGGCACCCCCACATCAATCCCGATTGGATCACGCCAGCCCTTCACTACGAAGTAGGCGATCCGCTCGATGTTTTCCTTCCGCGAGTACACGCCATGCCAACCATCCGTTACCTCGCGGCGAAGTCTTTTCTCCGCTATCGCCTTCCGTATATCACATGGGCGAATCTCGGAATGCGGCCACGGACAATCGGAGTACGGATTCCGCAACGCCACTACTTTCGCTAATGGCAATCTGACGGGCATTACGACGTTTTCATCCGCTCCACGTCGATCTCGCTGATGGCGCTCTCGACCTGTTCATCAGTCAGAACGAAGTCGCTGTCCATCGGCAGTCGGGCGATGACCTTGAACTTGAAGTCTTGGTACAGCGCCAGAGCGCGTTCGCGGTCGCCGTGGAAATGGTCGAGCAGGATCGCAAGAGCAAGCTGCGCGGGTCCGCTGCCGCCGTAGCCCCAACAGAATCCCGTGGGGGAATGGTTCACCACGCGGAGGCTGGCTTCCAAATTGAGCTTTTTGCCCTTGCCGTTGGTGACGATGCGGTCGATGTCTTGAATGTCGCCGTCGTGGAGAATTTTCCCGGTGTACATGGTTCCCTCCAGCCCTATTATACCAAGAAAAATGGGAAAATCGCTAGGAAGGTGGTGCACCTTTCCACCAATAATGGGGAGGGTCGATATGTTGTTGAATAACAGGGGGATACTGGGGCATGTACAGCCCTGAAATCATCGCCCCCCATATCCAAAGAGTGACGGCGATGCCGCCGACAGTGCGTTTCACTTTGAGGAGTTTCGGAGTGGGGGCTTCAGCAAAAAGCCAGATGATGCCAAGCATGAAAAGCCATACGAGGGCGGCGATTCCCCACGGATTGAGAAATTGAAGCAATTGTTTCATTCGATTAACCCGTCGATGAGTTTTTGAAACACGGTGTCCGTTTGCCAGCCGCCGTCAACATAGAAATTGCAGCGGGCCTTGAAGTCTACCATCGCCTCGATCAGGGTGGGGACGTTCTTACCATTCGGTTTGATGGTGACCTGAGGATCGGTCTCATTGATCTGGATGACGCCCATCAGTATGTCGTAATGATCGCCCACGTTGCGAAGCGCGATCCATGCTTTGTGCCCATTCTGCTTGTAGCAGCGGCACGCTAAAATCGTTTTCATTCCTTTACCTCGAATCGAGCCGACACCCGTCGCCCGCCAGCCACGAGATGCTCGGTCATCTGCTTTTCGTAGGGAGCGAAAAACTCCCGATCCTTGTCCGTCATCGGCGGGAATGCTTCTCTGGCTGCGGCTACCTTCCGAAGTGCGGGAGACGTGTAGTGCTGCTGAAAGAAATTGGCTGGGCGACGTACTGGTTCCGAGGGCAGGGTCGTGCTGTTAGTCCAGCTAGGCAATGGCGGCATGTTGCGGGCGAAGCTGCGCTTCCATACGTAGGAAGAATCCTTCTGGCGAACTGTAAATTCCCCAACGAACCCCGCTTGCGACTCCGAGCGAAAACCATCGGGGATATCGACCAAGACTTCATCCTCACGAATGACATGATGATACCGCATGAGTTCGCCCATCATCGTGATAGCCGTCTCGCGTTGAATCTTCCCGAGGTAGTATTCACGTTGCAGCTTTTGTGCATCGTCAATGAATCTCGTCGCGTATCTCATTTCTTCTTCCCCTCTTTCTTGGCAGCCTCGTGGTACGCCGTAATCTCTGCACGGTCGGCGGCACAATGGTCAACCACGATCTGACTCGGGTCTTCCACCATTCCGCGTAACGCCTTGCCCATCCGCTCAGCCGCGAGATCGGCATCATGGCTGTGCTTCGCCGCACCCACCAAAAACGTAGCGTCGGTATCGGTATCGATAAGAAAAACCCCCCATCGGTCATCCTTCGTCGGGTAGACTTTTACGATCAAGATATCAACGCTCCTTGTTGCGATATGTTCCGCCCATGCTCTCGAAGCCATTTCGATGCGATGGTGTGGGCCTTCGGTATCGTAAGATCGGGAAACGTGGCTCTCAATCTATCACGCAACACGGGCAGTTCCAGCCCTTCGCCCGCAAACCGATTGAGATACATTTGCTGTTCCTGTCGCTCCCGCTCCACATTGAAAACCAACAAAGCGGCGTCCACCTGCGACCTGAGCCAGTCGGCGGCGTCGTGCAATCCGTGCTTGTTGCCAAGAAGGATCAGGTCTTCCAACTGTTTATCCAGCGGTTTGTCTTTCAATCAAGTCTCCCCATGATGCGAGCCCAGCGAAGCTCGGCAACGTTCTTCTCGCCGCCTGTAATCTCCACAAGCTCATGAGCCTTCTGCTCAAGAAACCCGACCACTTCCTCACTCGCCCCGCCGCGTACACCCGTCAGGCGGCTGATACCGTCGTCCAAGTCCCAGAACGCTGTCACAGGCACGCCTGCGGCAACACCGCTGTGATACTGGGCACATCGCCAAACGAAAGCGAGGATGCCATCCAGCGGCTTCTTGCGGGCCAACGATTTACCGTCGTCCGTAGCCCCGACCTGAACAAGTCGGTCCCGGGTGACGTGTCCTATAAGGGCTTCCAATAGCGAGCCCCCACCACATTCTACCTTACGGCGGCGGAATTCGGCTAGAGAAATGCCGTTTGGAATGAAATACTTGGCAGCAGGCGGCACTGGGGCTAGGGCGATCTCGGGGGTTTTCTGGTAATAGTCGGCGGCGATCTTCTGGTTGGGGTACGGGAATCCCGTACTCGGGTCGATGATCTCGTATGCTTGAACGCCGGAAACTTCACGGAAGATACGGCGGCACTCCTGAATCTCACGCTGTCGCCAGCCCGGGAGATCGTTGAACATCTCGATGTCAAGTTCGGGATGCGGAGCCCAGCCCGCGTAGTTCGCGTACCACTGCCGAGGACCGCTCTTCTTGCCTCGGGGGACCTTCTCCTGAAATAGAACATCCATTAGGCGGAATCCACCTTGATTCCCAGTGCCTTGCACAAATCGATGACGAGATGCGGAGCGTAACCCTCGCTGTCGTAGTCTGCTCCCTCAGCGAGAACGCACGCATCGTGCTCTTCCTCACCCATGTAAGTGTCCTTCGGCGGCTTCTCCTTGTAGAGAATCCACTGTTGGTTGTCGTGGTAGTACAGGTACATCTTCGGATATTTAGCGATCAGCTTTTTGAAATCCATTGCCCCTCTTGTAGTTCATCGAGAAACGAGGATGAATCCCGCTCGGCGTATTGCAGAGCATGGAAACCGTGCCCGTGGGTTTGGCGTAAGTGTGGATGCCAAAGAACACCCTGAGAAACCAACGGCGAAGGCGACGATACCAAGGTTGCTGCGTGAAGCGGGAGACTATCGCCTTGTACGTGTCCGCTTTGAGTCGCCAATAAACGATCTCTTTATTCGCCAACACGACAGGCACCACCGTGCGCTTGTCCACAGGAACTCCAGCGTCACACAGACAGCAATTCATCATTCCTCCCAATTCCTGACATCCAAAATTTTCTTGATGTGTAACTTGTAGTCTGTCGCGCTCAGAGCGATCTTGTCAATCAACACCGTAACCTCGGGAGCCGTCTTCGACATGCCATTTATCATGCGGAGTTCAAATGGGAGAGAGATTGCATGTCCGTGGACACCGAATCGTTTTTCCCAATAAGGCTTACGTTCCCGATACTCGGTCTTTTTTGTGCCTACGACAATGGCCGCGAGGAACTCACGTTTAATGGTGGTTGTTATGCGCTTCATCGTATGCCTCTCTGTCGATGAGTCGGCCCATACAGGTTGCTCTCGCCAGCGACCGCATTCGTCTTGACGGGCATGGCGTGCGGATCAAACTTGATCGTCTTCTTAGGATTCAAGACGGTAACCTTCCTGTCCTGTTTGCGAGCATACCGCACCGTCGTCCATGTGCCCGAACGAACCTCTTCGTCCTCGGTCACGGGCGTGGCGATCATTTCCTCGGTCTCGTCTACTATATCATGGTCGCGGGCGATGAAAGGTTTTGGATCGCGGACCTCATCGTTGAAATCGGTGAACGCTCGGAACTTCGTTTCGCTAGGGTGATTCGGCGGGAAGCCCGGATGACAGACGATTCGTACACGGCAGCGGACTGAGTAATGACTGTTCCGCAGATCGTTGAGGATTGTAGCGGCTTGGGCATCGGCACCGATGCAGTCGCCATGATGGAATTCGATGTACCCGTACTCTCGGAGGAGTTGGGTGAACAGGAGGGCGATGGACTCTTTCTGGAACTCGTCCATGCCATGGTGGGTGCCCGTGAATCCCAACTTGAGTGCTCTCATTTCTTTTTGAGCCTCTTGCGGACGGCGAGATCGTGCGGGCAGAGGGAGTTGATGGGCGTGTGTTTGATGTAGCCGATACGGAGACGCTTCAGGATAGCCTTCAGGCGGATGCGACCGATGGAATTGATGACCAATTCGGCACTGCTGTCGGTGTCGGTACAACCCGGCTCGCTCATGTCAAACAAGGCGGACTCGATCTGGTCGATAGCGGCGTCAATACCCAATGGCTTCATCGAAGCTCCAGAAAATAGGCCGAGGGAACAAGCGGAACGGCTAGTTGAGGTTGGAGTCGAACCAACGACCTCCTGATTTCAAGTCAGGCGCTCTACCGCTGAGCTACTCTCCCTAAGGCGAGAGAAGTACCCGTTTCCAATCACCACTCGGCGAAAATATGGTGGGGGAACAAGCGGGACGGGGTAGCCTTTCGGCATCTCTCGTTAAAGGAAGAAGTACCCGTTTCCAATCACCACCCACACAAGCTTACTTGGGACAATGGTTCGTATGGTCGTTGCGCTGCTGGCGGGATCGAAAGTGAACCTCGTTGCAGAACCCGCAGCTAAACGGCAACCTTACACCCGTGCCATCCGCACCGTCCCTGAAAATTTTGATGGTACTGACTTTCCCGTCTTTCTTGATCTTCCGTTTTATGGCTTTGAATGGCATGAGTTAATCCTACCACGACCTATTAAATCCGTGCAACAGAATTCCTGTTGCCACAAGGTATTCTATACCGTGAAACAGCGTCGAGCATCTGTTCGTGCGTCAAGATGTTCGACTTGAACTGGTTATGGTTATTGCAACAAGACTGACTGTTTTCCAGCGTGTAGCCCAGCGTGTTGTCCCTGCGATCTACACCCGGCCTAATGGTCAAATCCGCCGTTATCGCATACACACACGGTTGTGTGACGATGCGTTCGTATTGCTCCAGCGTCAACGCAAATTCCATTCCCCGCCGCTTGGCACTTCCCCGTGCAAAAGCGTACCGCGATTTCGTGCTCGGAAACTTATTCAACGCACGATTATAGGCTCGGTTACAGTCCAAGCACCGCCGCGAATCCGTTACCGTCCCTTGCGAGCCCGGATGAACTGGACAAGGCCGCAAGTGCCGCTTTGGAAAATCTAGTCCCTTAAACGACCGACGCATGTACTAAATAATACCACGCTTACGGGGAATTTAGGAAGCCCCTACCGCCGTTCCGTCTTCGAGTTTCCAGCCTTCCTCCTGTATCGATTGGAGATCGAAATTGAAAGCCGCAAGCATGTCGGCCTCAGTCCCGGTCCTCACAACGACCATGTTCTCTAGATCAAAGTATCGCTTTTCGTTGATGTGGACGCGGAATCGAAATTCTCCTGTTGGCGGTTGATCTACGACAACGTATCGCCACTTTGCCCCCTTCGATAAAAACGCAGCCCTTACCAGCTTGACGGGAGGCACGGGGTTCTTTGCTTGCTCGCGGGCGATTTCCTGCCACTCTTCAACGGAACGGTGCAGGTTAATGATAGCCTGTTTGATGTCGGTCAGCTTCCGACCATCTCGGAAGAGCCCCTCGATGTGATTCAGGTACTCAACGTATTTCTGCCAGTGCTCCACATGCTTCTTGATCTGCGGCTGCCACTCTTCGGGCTTAGCCCGAACGATGCCGATTGTCGTCAACATCGTCGAGAACGAGTTGTGGGCGTTTTGATTCAGGGTGCCCATTGCGGTGAACGTCTTACCACTCAGGTCAATCTGCTCTTTGTAGAGAATCCCCTTCCCCCCGAAGATTGCGTCGTTCACGGCTTTCCACATCGCCCCGAAGCCGTTAGGCATGTCTCCCGAGAAAATGTGCGGGAGATGGTCGGGAGGCGCGACAAACAGCGCGTATAGTGCTCTAATGTAAAGCTCTTCAGGGTCACGCCAACGGGTCAGATAAGCGAAAATTCGCCCCTTGTTCACGTCATCGATTACTGACTGGATAAGCTCGACGATACACCTTTTAGTCCAGTTAAGAATCTCGGCTGGGCTTTGGCGGACGCAAGCCTGCACCGTCAAGTTATCTGTGTGAGGAGTCTTCGTCCCACAACGCGGGACAGGACAATGTGGATTGATTTCTTTCTTTTTGCTCATTTTCTCTCTCCTGAAAAATGCAAAAGCTTAATCGAAGCGTTATCACTCCGTTCCACGCTGCTTCGGCTTCGTTCATCGGGTGCGTGCTCATGGGAGCGCCCGACCTTAAGCTTAAATTACGATCCCTCGACCGCCCAGCCCTCTTTCACGGCTGACTGAATGTCAAAATCGAGAGCCGCCAACATATCGGCCTCAGGTCCCCTCCGTAGGACAGCCATGTTCTTCTCGTCAGAACAGCGGTTTTTGCTGATGTGAACGCGGAATCGAACTTCCTCGCCTGACGGCTGATCCACGAAGAGAGCACGCCAGTGTTCACCCTTCGACAAGAACACTGTCTTCAAGAGCTTAACTGGGGGAGGACCAGCTTTCACTGGCTTACCGGCTTGCTCAATCCAGTAACTCTTAGGACGACTCATCGAGATGAGCGCCGACAAGACAGTTGCCTTGTCTCGCTCATCGTGAAACAGGTTCGCCAAGTGGTTTAGAAATGTGCAGTAGATCGAAAAGTGCTGCTCATAACGACCACTTTTGTACACCTCAAGATACTCCGGATTACGCACCAAACCAATCACCAGCAACAACGCCGAAAACGACACGTGCGCCCCCTGATGCAGTGTCTCCATTGGAGTAAACTCTCCTTGAGTCAGCCCCGGTTGCACTGTGTCCAGCGTTCCGCGACCTTCAAAGATTACCTCGTTCACTTTGCGATACCGTGCTGTGAGACCGTTAGGCTGATCATCAGACATGATGTGAGCGATCTCGTCTGGTGAGGCGATGAAAACCGTGTACAACGTGCGAATGTACAACTCCTCGATTTGGCGACTGCGCGAAAACACCGCCAGCCAACGTTCGGCGTCCATGTCAGCACGAATAGACTTACCAAGTTCTGCGATGGCGTAAAGCGTCCAGCGACACGCTTTCTCTGGGTCACCGAACTCGCGAACAAGACTTTGGATATTTGGATCGTTGAGGTGGGGCACCGTGGTTTGGCAACCCGGCACAGGACAGTTGAGATTCAACTTCTTTGATTTAGGCATTTAGCCCTCCGTATTTTAAGAAGATGGGTTTAACCCATCTCTTGGTTTATTGACGGACAGGCTTAACCTGTCCATCAAGCTTGTAATTTTCGTAAAGCTTCTCTAAATACAATACTCGTATTCAGGAAATTTTAGCAACCACTTTTTCTGGCTCTCTCGTTTGTAATCTGCCTGTGGCAGGGCTTGCATAACGTCTGCCCATTAGAAACCTCAAATCGAAGCTCTGGGTATTCCGCGAACCCCTTAATGTGATCGGCTTCTAAATGCCCGCCACGTTGACCGCACTTAACGCAAGTCCAATTGTCCCGTTGAAAGACTGCCTTCCGCCAAAACTTATACTCTGAAGATGCTCGAATTCTATTCTTATCGCCTGAGATGCCACCTTTCCAGTTCCAGTGTAATTCGCCGCTCACCCCATAAGTAATCTGGTCTGGGTGTGTCACTCGACTTAAGCCCTTATTCCAAGCGGGCGTGTTCTCGGATTTTCTGCTAGCCGAAATTGCAATCTTGGTTGCCTCGCTCAGAACCTTACCTCGGTTGGCTTCGGCAATCTTCTCTGCCCACACTATTTCCCTGCCCTGCAAGGATTCCGCTACGCTTCGACGAGGAATGCCAAATTCCTTCATTCGGTTAAGTACCGTAGCTTTATCAGCACCAACAGCCTTCGCTGTCTCAGCCAAGGATTTGTTTTGACCCCAATACAGGTCTTTTATGGTTTCGGGGAGAATATCACATTTCATTCTGTATGTCTCACGTATAGGCACACGGAAGTCAAAACTTAGCTAGTTGGTATTCGTAGAATTTGGTGCGGGCGGCGTTATTTCGTCAGTGGCTTAGGGGGAAATGCTTCTGACAAAGCTTTGGTCACCGATGTGAATGCTGGCTCACCCCACAACTGAGGATGACTATCAATGTACTGCTTCACTACAGCGACGAGTTGATGCTGTGTGACACCGCCGATACCAGCGGAGGGGTTCCAGTGGTCAATAGTGAGGTTGTCGGCAAACCCAACAATGTACCCCTGACAAAAGCCGTTTGCAATAGTGATCTTAAGTGCTTCTTCGTGCGAAAATTTCTGATCGCTGTTATCCCAGTGCTGGCAGGACGTAGACAACTCTCCCGCCGTGATGTAAACTACGACTAAATCCTTTGATGATTGTGCCGCAGCCGACACGCACAGTACCAGAGCGATCAGGATTGTTGCGAATGTGGTTTTCATTTGGACTCCTCAAATTTTTATAGCCGTAAAGTCGAGCTATTTACTCCGTATTTGAACGGATACGGAGAAATACCACTTAAAAAGCTAAAAGCAACAAAACAAACGAAATTACCCTCGTTAACTTCCGTATTCCTTCCGTATAGACGACTTTCTCTTGGTGGACTTGACGGGCTTCGGGCTGTACTCGCGGGGAACATTTTCCTCCCCCATGGCGACCCGAATAGCGGTACGGTAAGCTCGGCGGGCGGTCGTCAGAGACAGTTCCTCTCCTAGAACCCGTTGGAAGGTCCGCACCTGCACATCAAGCGGCAGGCGGGTCATGACTTCGGTCAGAACCGTGTTGTAATCATCGTATGGCCTCTCCGTAAGTGCGAGAAGTTCGGAAACTAGCGGGATTTGTTTGGCTGGCATTTGACCCCTTTGATCCATGTGAATTCAATATGTTCTAGTTGGAGAAAGTCGTAGAGCGTCCGCGTAACGGTCGCCTCTCCACGACGGACATGCCCCATCATGTGGTTGTACCATGGCAGTCCTGCGGCACTGATTTTCTTACCGCAGCGGCACGTTCGCTGGCTGTAAGTTCTCATTGGGCTCCGTACTTGGCTTGAAGCGTAGCCAACTGCTGGCGCTCGCGCTCCTCGGTGTCCCGTTTCTGCTTGGCTGCGGTTCGATTCTCGGACTCGAACTTCTGACGCTGGAAATCATTTTCTTTGATAACGTAAAGCGCCGTAGCTTCCAGCGTTAGCTCTTTCTTGAGGGCATCCATCTCCCAAGCGATTTGATCGACATCGTTGTATTCTTCGCCGTTGAAAAGGAAAGTGATTTCGTATCCGCTCTCGCCCGTGTCAAGGTGCTTGTTGTCGAACATGAGCCCCGCGAGGAACTCTTCGATCTCTCCTCGGTCCATGGACGATTTCCATTTGAAGTCCGAGGAATAGTGGGCCATGGTACAGCCTCGACAAACGTCCGTGGAGTCTGACTTGTACGCCAAAATGGTGATTATCACTGGATAGCCTTCACTTTCTTGCCCGACATCCGTTCATGGTAATCGATCACCTGAGCAGGCGACATCGGAATCGGACCCCTGTCATCCGCCCATTCGCGGAGTTGATCCAGCGTGAAGTAGCCGTAGTTGACCTTGTGCTGGTCGTAGGGATTCAGCCAGAACTTGATCGAGCCGTCCTCCCAACGCTTCGGAGACAGGGCGAAATACCCCTTGCCCTTCGCTTTGAGCAGTTCACGAATCCCGCTCTTCACCACGAATTTCTCGATCTCGTGGGTTTCCTTATCGGCCTTCGCGAGCATGTCGGCGACTTCCTTCGGCATCCGATTCGCGATGGCGATGATGAGACCCGGATTCTCAAAAGCGGGGAGGGCGTTCGAGAACGTGAAGATGATGTTTTTCTTCTGGAACTGGTCGAAAATCTCGCGAAGATATTTGATGTCGGTGGGATCAGAAGACATGCAGGCGAAATCGTCATCGCTCCACGCACAGCACAACTGGACGGGGTTGGCCTTCATCTTGCGCTTCTCGCGGTCGAATATCTCATACGATTTGAGATCACTGTCGTCAATGAGACTTACTTCCGCCGACTTAAACCAATAGCTTCGGTACGCGAAGCCCTGCCGCCCGTCAATCAGTTTCACCCAAACGAGGGACTTGGGCACCTTGCTGATCTTGCGTTTCTTGATACCGTAGGTGCCGACCTCGAATTTGACGCCGAAAGCCTCATACAGCTTCTTGATGCCCCACTCGTGCTCCGCACAGTAGTCGGCACCCAGATTGACGGCAAGGGTGCGGGTGGTTGGGTCGAGGTCGAGGACGGCGCTCTGCTCGCGGTTTCGTTTATCGGGGGCGAGGATCAGTCCATCGGCGGCTACATGGATAAATACGGGATTGCTGCCTCTTCGCATATTGTCTCCTCAATATCCTACCACGATTACAGGCTGTCCTCAAGTCTCAACTTGCGGTGGTCAATGCGGACGAAACCGAACTTGCGGAGCGCATTACGAACCGCAGGCACGTTCGCCTTCTTCTCTTCGGGCGTCCAACCGCCGAACAAACCCGAGCCGCTCTTCACGAAAGTCTGCTCGGTAATCAAGGTCTTGTCCCCCTTGGCGTAGCCAGCCGCATAGCAGAACTCAGCGGGGATCGGCGGTGCTGGCGGAACTTCATCCGCCGTGAAGCCCACTTTCTCCAGAGCCGCGTACATCTCGGTCGGCTCGTTGTTGGCGTCGGCCCACACTTTCAGGAACAGGGTGTTGTGCGGGTTCTGCGATTGGAATTGAATGCGAACGCTGTCTAGGTTCATGATTAGTTGTCCTTTTCCCCGAGTTGCCGCCTGCAAGTGGTGCACCCGTAGTCGGTGTCCTCGTAAGGTGGGTGGTCAGAGTTGTAGTCGAAACAGTTGCCTCGCCCGTCAGGACCGTCGCCTGTCTTAACGGTGTTGGCATAGCGTGCCTCGGCGGTCTTCTCGCCGGGGAAGCAACGCTTGCAGAAATCGAGTGGGTCGCTGGCTGAATCGTAGATTCTCGGCATATTATTTCGCACGCTCCCTGAGTGCCCAAACTACTTGGTTTGCTTCGTTGGCGTTGTAGCCGTACCATTGCAACCGTTCGTGCACCTTCTCGACGCAAACAGCATCGTAAGGATGCTCGGTGATCCCCAGATCGCTCAGGCTGCGGATGATGTCCAACACCGACTCGGGGCGGAACGTCTTTCCCAGAAGAGCCGCCAGCATGATCTCGGACGGCGTGAAGATGGTTATGGTTTCGGTCGCCATTATTCCCTCCCGCAATCTGTGCAAACTATCGCCTTCGGGTCGTCCACTTGCTCCGGTCCTATGTGGTCTGGGCAAATGTCCTTGCCGCATATCTGGCAGCAATCGGTAGCCTCTTGAGAGCAGCTTCGACCGTTGCCGCCTTTGCATTCTGGGTAATCTGTTGCCATTATTGCCCCTTTGAGGCGAACATCGCCTTGAGCGCCTTACCACGGCGGACTTCTTCCTTGATGTCCTTGACCGTCAGGCGATTCGCGTACTGGAAGTGCCACGCATCGTAGACGGGCAGGTGAATGAGTTGCAGCGGCTTGGACGAGAATACCACGTACTGAGCGTAGCCGTCAGCCACGTGGAAGCGAACGATCTCGCCTGCGAGTTCACCCGAGCCATTCTTCTTGGCGTGGTCAACGACCGTCTTGATCCACTTGTCGGTCGCGGTGGTGTACTTTTTGAAGTCGCCATCGCAATCGTGAAATTTGGGTTGAGGACCAACTTCTGCCGGAACTGAACAAATTCGTGCCATGATATCCCCCTTGAATTAGTCTCTCTGAAAATCTCGTGCTGCCCTACGGTCCCGCCAATCCTCGCGAAGCTTGGCTTCGGCTTTCACGGTCGGCCAATCTTTCTTCGGCTGAGTCGCGTGCAACTCCATGCTGTATTCGGGGTCTTTCTCGCAACACGGCTCACAAGGGTAGGTGCACACATGCCCTGCGTGCCTCGCCGCGTTCGCCAGTTCGTCATCCCCCGCCAGACGGCGGATCACGTCGGCGGCGTCGTACAGACCAAGCTTGTTGGCAGCCGCCATCGCTAGGCGAAGCTGATCGTCGGTGCCGTACTGCCGCTGAGCCTGCTGAGGAATCGCTCGAATGACATCTAAGAGGACGTTATCCATTACTCGGGCCTCCCAAAACGGTGGACGGACGCCATTTCAGCTTTGATCTCACGACGCATTTCGCGGTCGCGAACGTGATCGCGGAAGGTCATCACGCGGTATTTGCCGTTGTCGAGGATGATTTTGTCGCCGCAGATGGCGTTGAGGTTGGTAACGAAGAAATCTTCTGGTGTGCCGTGAAACCATTTTCTGATTTGGCTGTAAGTCACGGGGTTCTCACGACGGCCACGGATGCCGAGGACGAACAGGTAGATGGCGTTCTGGAGTTTTTTCGAGCCGTCAACGACGGCTGAGTAATCGACCATGCGGCTGTGATGTGCGCGTGAGCAATTCATGTCGCTATTATACCAATAAAAATGGGAAAATCGATAGGTTTTTCCGGGTATTTTGAGTCTTGTTTTCAACGACTTGCAGATATGGCGGCTTCGGTCCTACCCTCGATTTTCGCAATTTTGTCCGCGAAATGAAAACCTATTTCCAGACACATAGATAGGAGTTGACCCCAACCACAAGGCAACTTCTGAGCATGAACAGTAGTCGTAGTACGTCTGCGCCTTTGCGTCGGCGTGCGTCTGCGTTCAGCTAAACTCGGAGCAAAATGGCGCATAAGTACGGGTTCCAGCTAAATACGACTATCCACGCCGCATTCTGGATTTACAAACCAGACCGTACACTGGAGCCAACTGGACGCGAGACCATAGTCGAGGTCAACAGCCTCCAGTACATCGAATCCAATCTCCCCGTATATCTCGTCGAAGATGTAACAGGCGTCACCATCGCTGGCGGCGTGCTTACGCTCAGCGGTGGGAACAGCTTCGGTGTCCTCAAACCCGGCATGATCGTAATCCTCGACGGATTCGACAACGCCTTTTTCCTCAACGGAGAGGTTTTTAGGGTAGGAACCGTAACTCCCACCAGCGTCACCTTCACCAATTACAAGCTTACAGCCGCCATCACTGCGTCGTCGATTGTGAACAACGTTGTGACCATCGTAGGGGACAACGCTTTCGCTACTGGCGCGACCGTGACTCTTAGCGGGATGAATGAACCGTTTCTAAACGGTCAGACCGTCACCGTACTGTCGGCTACCGATGAACAGTTCACCACAACGTCCCCCTTCAACTTTACCCTGACGATGGTTAATGCCTCCACGGGCAGCCCGCCGTCTTCGACCGTCTACATTGGCACAATCGCGGGTGGGGCGGGGAACGCTTACGCGGGATACTATTTCACGATTACTGGTTTTGCAAGCCCAACAAACAATGGCACTTTCTTGGCTATTGCGAGTACAGCCACAACCCTGACTCTCGTCAATGCTATGGGCGTGAACGAGACCAACACGGGGAACGCGAGCGGAAGCTACCCGAACCCAACCTACGCCTGCGAAACGTCGCCCGACACGGGCACGGCAACCCTTGTAGCCTACAGCACCACCGAACTCCACGGCAAGATTATTGACCCCAGCACCCGTAAGGTCTGGCTATTTTACGCTGAATCGAACATCTCCCCCTCACAAGCTCCTCGAAATTTAGAGGGAGTTGGTGCGTCGAAGTTCATGCTGGATATGGAGGCCCTGTTCGAGAAGTAACGGGATGATTGAATGGCGACTCAATGGTCAGTAATAGCAAATCGAAAAGATAAGCGCGGGCAGGTTGCTCGGACAGAATACCGCATTGATGCCGTAACTGCGGGCGGCTGTCCAGCGCAGGCTGGCGCTCTCGTTTTGCTCGATTCTTGTGGGAAAATTGACTCGTCGCTCCTACCTCCTATCCCATCATCTTCATGCTGCATCGAGCTTGAAGTCAACGGCGTCAAAGTACCCGACCAGAACACCGCCAATTTCATAGCCCAGAACAACATCGAAATCACCTACGACAACGCAGGTGGGATTTACTTCAATGTCACGGGCACACCATCGTCTTGTGCGGAGTACCTCTGTACGCCAAGCGGCTGCCCCATCGACGTTGGTCTCAGTGCTCCAACTCACCCGGGCATGATGCTGATTTCACAGCCCGGTAACTGCTCGGCGATCTGGGCCGATCCACAGGTACAAGGTCTCTATCCCGCTGGCAGCCCGATCTGCCCTGCGCCCGCGTATGTCGCCCCAACTTGCATCCAGCCTATCGGTATCGGCATACAGGACGCGAACGGCGACCTTCAATGGTTGCAAGGAAGCTTCGCAGGCAGCCCCGCCGTATTCGCGCTCGACGTAAACGTCGTCAACCCCCTGACGGTGACGTTCTCCGAGTCTTCGATCTGCGTCACTCAATGCACCACACCATGGGTTGTGAGTGGGGCGGTCTCCGTAACCGGAACCGTCGTCGTCACCAACACAGGGACATTTGCCGTACAGGATGCGGCAGCCGAGGCTTCCCTCGCCACGCTTGCCGCCGACCTCGCCTCTGTCATCGGCTTGTACGGTTCCCCTGCGGTTCCTGTGCTTCAAGTCGAGGTGGTCAATCAGACCAGCGGCACCTCTTGTGTAACACAGTGCACGTCGCCTTGGGTCGTAAACGATCCGATTGCCAACGCTTATTTGGCGGAACTCGTAGCCGCTCTTACCTTTGTGGGCTCACCAGCCGTACCCGCCATCAACGTCAACGTTGCGAGCGGCGATGTTACAGTCTCAGAAACCTACAACGCTATTCCGCCCTCACCGCCGAACGGTTCCACTCTTCCGCTGCAATCCGACAGCGCGGGCAGCCTGTACGTAGACCCCACGGGGCGTATCCCGACCTACCATGGGACTGAGAGCGCCTTCGCACCGCTTGCCAATGCCACTACTCCTTTCTTCACGATTCAGGGAAGTGCGACAAAAGTTATAAGGGTTCGCCGAGTCCAGATCACTTGGGCTTGCACAACGGGCAACTCGGCACTCAACTTAATTCGCTTCCGCCGCTTTTCAGCTATTAGTGGAGGGGCGTTTAACGCTATAACGCCAGTACCCGACGATACTCTCAACCCCGCTGCAACCGTTGCTATCAGTCAGTACACGACGTTGCCCACGGTTGCCACAGCTTTCAACCTCGGCTCCATCGAGTCGCAATACATGCAGTGGACGACAAACACTTCGTCCTTAGTTGGGCCTCCTGCCATTGTGTGGGAGTTCGGCACCGATGGCGGGCAAGCGGCAACGCTGCGTGGCGTTAACGACTGGTTTGGAATTGAAATCTCGGCTGTCGCGGCTGCTGGTGCGCTGATGACAATCAAAGTTATGTGGACAGAGGAATAACATGCTACGTCAAGTAGTCCCCATTTCGATTTCGTTGCAGGGTGATGGGAATTCCTCCGTCTTCACGTTCCCGGTAGAGTACCTGTTCCAGAGCACGACTGGCTCCACGCTGGTGATGTCGCCAGTGGGATTGATCCCCACATCCGCGTTCATCACGAGCATCGACCCGCCAGCCACAGCAGCAATCGACCAATTTGGTAACCTCGTCATCACACTGTTCTCGCCACTCCCTGCGGGTCAGATTTCTGCCTTTGACGTTCTGTTAACGTTCGACAGCGGGACGCCCAATCCTGAGGATTTGGAGCCCATCTCACGCTTTGCGGCGACTACAGGGTTGACGCTGGTGCAGAATTCGACGGGCGGGCTCGTGCCCATGCTGAGCATTACTCCTCAGATCGACGCTGATGGGGCTATCGTCTTCACTTTCAGAGGTTTGGACATTTCCAGTGCTGGGCAGATATGTCATTTCCAGCTTCTCCTCAATGCGACATTGACGGGAGCTAACTTCGTGAGCGTAGACCCTGCGTCTAGTATGACTTACGACGTTTCAGCCACTTCGTACTCTGGCGGAACGCTGCTCGACGCCGGGTTTATCGGCATGAATCCATACAAAAATGATTACAAGTTCAAATTTGGGTTTACGGGGTCCCCCGCTCAGCCGTCCGTAATAACTATCGTCTTTGCGCCCACCACGGGAGGCAGGTGTGCTTCCGCTGGGGCCTCGTTCGCTTGGGACGAACAATAAGGGAGATTTCTCAACTTCCCCTATCTAAGGGTAGAGGGCTCTTTGGGGTGGTGCGTCCACCAATTTATCTTCGGATTCACTAGGAAACCACATGCCAGAAAATTGCCAATCATGCGCGGGCGGGCAGTACACGGGAATCTCCGTCTTCGGTATCTACGACGATACTACGGGTTGTCCCCTCATAACAGTCTCGGGTAGCCCTGCTGTTGCCTCGATCAATGTCGGCGTCATCAACATCCCCGAAGTCACCATCAGTGGCGTCGGAACAACCTGCACGGGTGGAGTCTCTCCAACTCTCGCTCAGCTTGGCTCTGCGGCAGCCTATGCCCTCCTCGGCTACAGCGGCGTAACGAACTCTGGTTCCTCGGTCATCTCGGGCGGTAACGTCGGTTCGTACCCGACAAATTCAATCACGGGATTCCCTCCCGGCGTAATCGTTCCGCCTGCATCTGAAGTCACGGCCTCCGCTGGAGACCAGACCGCAGTCGCGGCAGCCATCACTTACTACCAAGGTCTGGGACCGGGAACGGCACTCACGACAGTGGACATGGGCACCCAGAACTCTATCGGTGCTCCAGTCGGCACGTACTACCCGGGTGTTTACTCAAGTGCCTCAAGTCTGGCTATCGACACGCCGATCACCCTTGATGCACAGGGCAACCCTGACGCAACCTTCGTATTCCTCGCTGGCAGCACCATCACCCAGCAAA
>Ga0302221_10000354_pt1 | contig 35611 bp, 1 predicted proteins | sample II_Palsa_E2_1_FD_193517 | JGI IMG/M metagenome (GOLD analysis project Ga0302221, IMG submission 193517) | Peat permafrost microbial communities from Stordalen Mire near Abisko, Sweden - II_Palsa_E2_1 | ecosystem: Environmental > Terrestrial > Soil > Palsa > Peat permafrost | place: Sweden... | reverse complement strand
TGCTTGATATTCTACTTGTTGTTTTGCCTTGTTTATTCTCCTTGATATACGTTCGTGTAGGGTCTCTTTCTTATGGCTGAGGTCCGCCCCCCTACACTATCTTAAGAAAACGACTAAAGATTAGATCTTATTTGTATATAGCTAAACTATAAGCTTAAATACTCTTTTAAATAAAAGAGCTTTTAACTTTTACTTTAAAATTTGCTAAGCGTTGCGCTTCTTTGGCATTAAGACGTTTAAGTATAACAAGAAAAGCTATATAACGCTAGACGATTTGCTTATAAATTAAGTTTACAAGTGTTATAAGCTACTCTTTAACTAGTATAAGGCAAATCTAATTTCTTTAAAACGTTTAAAGGAAAGGGCATTTTGCTACTTATAAGGCCTCGATAAGTTAAAAGCTATTATAGCAATATAGATAGTAAAGAAGAATAAAGACATGCTATTAAAGCTAGGGAGGAAATTAATAAAGATCGATAATAAGGCTAAATTAAAGTATTAAACTTTGTTTAATAGATATAACGCGCTTTAATAAATAATTAAAGACTTTATAAAGGAGGCAAACGTGATAAAGGAGGAGGAGGTAATATGAAAGGATTTAATTTAAGAGGTAAGAAGTAAAGATAAGATACATTTAAATGCTTATATATTAGAAATAATTAAGGATATTAAAAAGGCTTGCAACGATTTTATTAGGCAAATTACAAGGCTATTAGCGCATCTTATAAATGTTTTAAGCTTTACCGACAATCTTAGACTCTTACTAAGTCGGAGGCTTATAGCATTATAACTTATTAAATATTTGTAAGCAAAGAAAGTAAAGCAAAGAAAGTAATAGTTTAAGCTTAAGCGCCTTAAGATTTGTGTTAAATAAGATTACTTTAACATCTTAGACTTTAAGTAGCCTCGCAAATAAAACTAATCTAATTAATTAAATAACACTTGCCTTTAATGCAAATAACTAGGCTATTTTAAGTAATAGCTTTATTTACACAAATCTTACTTAAAAGCGTTTTCGATATTAGTAAGTGTTATACTTGTAATTAAGATTTAATTTAAAGTAAAAGTAAGCTATTTAATATTTTGTAGTAACCCCCGCTTCCTTTTAGCCCCGATAATATAAGATAGTGCCGTCTTATACAAGATAGGCTCGGTAAAGAACGCTTCTTGCTACTTATATCCTTATTTCTTCTTCTTCTTCTTCTTTTCTTTTCTTTATACTTGTTAATTATAAAACGCTTTTTAACACAAGGGAATTACTACAAAGACCTCTCACAACAAGACATTTGACTAGCTATAAGAAGATTATATAGCTTCGAAGATTGCTTATTTTAATATAAAGTGCAATAAATTATAAATGCTTTATTTTTCATATAACATTGCCCTTTGCTTATATAACCGTTTTCTTAATTTATAGCTTCACTTGATTGCTATTTTATCCTCTTTATTTCTCGTTACTTAACTCGCTTAATTGTGTATATAATATTAAATTATATTAGTTTTATTAAAGTTTTATTGTTCTTTAAAATATTTTTGTCCTTATTTCCTAGTAACTCGATTAACACCTTTACACTTGCACTCGAAATTCTTATAAAGCTATAATATATATTAAGAAGGAATAAAAATAAAAGAGTAAAAGGACTTACTAAGAATTATATATCTTAAATATAATAGTTAATTATATAGCTTAATAAAGCTTATAAAAATCGTTTGCATAATTATAATATCTATAAATGTTACTTTTATCTCCGAGTAATTGTTTATAAATTCTATAATCCTTTATTACGTCGACATCTCTTGCTATTTTATATTTACTTGTAATAAGAGCCAAAACGGAAAAGTAAGTAAGCTAATTATAGTTACTTTTGTTTAGTTTATTAGTTAAATTGCTTTGTAATGCTAAAGCCCTCGTAGCTACTAAAATTTGAGCTACAAGATTATTAGCGCTATTAAGATACTCCTCTTATCCTCGAATATAAGCACTTTATTAAAGTAAAGCTAAGCGAGGTGATAATGCAATAAGTGTTACTTAGCTACTTGATGCTATAAAATAATCCGCCTTTAGCTATTGTCCTCGAAGACGAGCGCTTTACTTTAAAATTCTAAGGATAACATGTGAAAATGCTTAAATTCCTCGATTATTTAATAAATAAGATATTAGTAATAAGGTGTCAAGTTCTCGTCCTCGAATACAAGCATTGCACCGAGTTTATATAAGGGGCATTATAAGCGGCGAAGCTATTGCTTGTATTGCCGATTAAGACGTTTTAAGTGATTTGTTTAGCTCTTGTCCTTAAATATAAGCGCTTTAGCGAAGTTGTTAAATAAAGGATGTCTTATAAATGCAGTTGCGGTCTTTAATAGGCACTTGGGACTATGTGCGAGAACTTTAATGTCTAGCTGCTAATGCTTAAGCTCCGGGCTTTAATTGTTGTTTATAAAAGCTAGAATTTTTAAATACTAGTGCTTAGGCTCAAATGCGAGCACTTTAGCGTTTAGGCGCTAGCGTTTAAGCTGGGATTTTTAATTGCTATCCTCGGGGGCAAGCACTTTAAAGTATTTTATTAGATACTTTTAGCGGGGCTTTAAATTCTTATTCTCGAATACGAGCATTTGGCCTAATTATAAATAGTATATGCTTAAATAACTTTGCACCGGATTTTATATTAGCAAAGACAAATCTCTCTAATTCCGAAAGACTAATTAATGCCGGTTCTTGAGATTTGTTAGCAATAAAAGGAGCTTATTGCTCTTATTGTTAGTTGGCTAGAGGAGTTTAAAGTGTTTATTTGCTATGTTGCTTAGCAAATAGTCTTATTAAAAAGTTAGATTTATATTTTTCCGAAAGACTAGTCTTAAGAAAGGAAAGAGCTTATAGCTCCCGCTACTAAGGGGCTATTATATCTTTATTAGTTAGTTTTAAGGTATTAATAAATAGGATATGCTAAATCTTATCCTTCTTTAAGTATAAGATAAGATATTTTCCTTTAAGGTAATGCTACTTATTGCAAAAGTAAAGGTTTACTATCTCTTTTATAACCTTTATCTTATAAATTTAAGCCCTTAAAATCGATTAAAGGAGTAAATGCCTCCTCTTTTAATTTATAGCAGCGATCTTTTTATAATAATATCGGCCTTTGTCTTTAAGCTATGCAAAATATTTAAAAGGATCCTTATTAAATAGAATAAATTTAAGACTGCTTTTAGCTGATACTATTATAAAAGGAGGTTTAAAAGGATATATGTTAAGTAAGAGCGTGTGCATGTTAAATTAAGTATAAAAGTTTTTAAGGGGATAAGTAAGTATATAAGATATGGTGCTCTTTTATAAGTTGCCTTTTATAATAATATTTAAGCTAACGTCTACTAAAGGGCTATATAAGTTTAGAAATGTAATTATATAGCTTTCTTTTTAGCAAAATATAGTCTTAAGCGCTAAGTTATTAGGAATAAAGGGGCTAATAAGTTTAAAGTAAGTGCTTAACTTCCTCTTATAAGTCAATTTCCGGATAATAATCTTATATTAAAATACTAATAAGATGCTAGTAAAGGCATTGTCTTATCTCAAATACTAAATTATAAGGTTTATAGCTCTTAAAGAGTAAAAGTTACTTCTATTTAGCTAACTTGTAACTTGTTAATCTCTAATTTAGCACTATTATAGCTTTGCATATACTAAGATTTGTACTTCGTATATGCAATTAATAAAAGCAAAGTAAGACTTTATTTATAAAGAGTTCTTAAAGTAACTACTCTTTTTAACTATTAAAGAAGGACTTGCCAATTTGACTAGTTATTATAGCGCAAGATTAATTATTGCTTTTAAGGCATATATAAGTGCACAACTCCACTATACCGAAATAGCATATAGCCTCTCTTAATTTGTAGCTAAATGCCGAATATTGTTAGCTAATTTTAAGGACTTACCAAGTATGTGTATTAAGGTGGGTACTAGCTTTGTAAAGACCTCCGAGGGTGGGCTAGACTTTAAAGGAGAAGATATAAGAGTATAGCTTTATCCTAATTACTTAAGCAAGTTTTATCCCTCTCTTATCTCGATTAATAATCTTCTTTTACCTTTATTAGAAATCTTCGACTAATATAACTTTAATATCTTAGACCTTATAAACTAATAACATCTAAGCTAGTATAAACGCAAACTAGCTATTTAATATAGACTTTTTACGCTATATAGTTATCGATAACTCTCTTGCAAATTCTATTTTAAAAGCTGCAAAGCTAAGTTTTAAAGAGCTAAAAGCTACAAAACTGTTCGACAAGGCATTATTTCTTGTTAATTCTATTTTAAAAGCTACAAAACTATTTAACGAGGTATTCTTTCTTGCTAGTTTTATATTAGAAGTTGCAAGACTATTTAGCGAGGCATTCTTTCTTGTTAATTCTACTTTAGAAGCTATAAAGCTATTTAAAAAATTCTATTTTTCAAATCTTATTCCAGAAGATAGCCGGTTAATTAAAGAGGCCTTATATAATCCTAGTAATAATAGTATGCCCACGCGTTACCTAATTAGCTTAAATGCAGTATAGCCTTCGGATTTAAGCGTTTTAGGAGCAATTGCTGCTAATATTAACAAAGAGTTATAAAAGATAATAGTATAATTAGGCAACTTGTACATTATTATTAGAAATATAAACTAATAATACGCTAAGACTAATTTTAATCGGACTACAAAGAGAGCGTTCCCGCTTCTTTAATAGCAAAATCTTAGCTAAAGCGCTAAACCGAGTCTTTAATCGATTTAATTAAACCAAGTAAATTAGAGCTATCCCCTTAGCTAGCAAGCGTTTAAAAGGTTTAAGTAACTAAATCTTTGTCCCTTTAAAGTAAATCCCTATTATGCTTTTTATATTTAAGCCACATTTGACATATAATAGCAAGCTCGGATAAAATTGCTTCTTATAATAAGTTTACTAATAAAATAAGCTATACTTTAAATGTAATATTAATTGCGAGGAAACGAAAGCGCTTGAAGGTTAGAAATTATAATAATATATAGTTATTTGATTTAAGTATTAATATATTAGATTAGCATTATATAAATGCTTCTTTAAATATACTTATAAGACTAACTCGAATTAAGATACTAATTTGTCGAAAAACGAGATTAAAAACGTTAATTTAAACATATGCTAAAGATAAGAGCTTATAAATAAAGCAAGAATTAAAGCAAATTAATAAGATGCTTTAAGAGAATGCTTAAGAAATAGAAATAGCAAAAGCAAAAGAAGCAAAGAGACTTAAAGAGAATGCCCAAGAAATAAAGCTAGTAAAGAAGAAGAGGGCAAGAATTTTTAAAGATAGCTTTTAAAAAAGAAAGTTAATTTAAAAGAAGAAGGCAAAGTTAATTAAGTTTAAAGAGTAAATACTAGCTTAAGATGCTTATAATTAAAAAGTAACAAAAGAATAAAAGCATTTACGTTAAAGCTTATTAATTATAAAGAACTTACTTATAAGAGATTCCGGTATAAATCTTATTAGTAAAAATTTAAGCAACTATTTTCTAAGTATTACTTGTAACTCGAATAAAATAATTTTCTATATTGCAGTTATTAGTAAAGTGGTCCAAGAAACTCGGTTATATAGTTTAATATCAAGTGCTATATATAATTTATTTATAGTTTTATTAGTCCCCTTTTACCTAATCTTATACTTTTATTAATTATAATTATTTATAGCTAATCTCGCTAATTATATAGGAATATTAAGCATTAGATATTAGTAAGAGTTTATAAGGAGGTCATTTTATAAAGTTTTAGTAAGTAAAGAGGTTTAGATTATAAGTGTTATAAGATTTAATGCAATGCATAATAAGCTTTAATTCTTTTTTAAGTGTTTAGTGACATTTTTTTAATAAGGTCTAAGTAATATATTTTATTTAATAATTATAAACGGTTTTTGAAAATATCCCGAATTAAACAAGTAAAGAAAGTAAATTTAAATCCGATAATAGTTTTATATTAAAGCTTTTAATCGTGTCTTAACTTGTATAATATATAAATAGTATTATAATAGTTAGTAATATATACGTTAAAAAGCGATACTAAAATAAAATATAATAAGTAAATGCACTTTATATAGCAAAAGAACTTTTAACCTTCTTAATTACCTTTAATATTCCTTAAAAAGCGACTTTTAAAAAGTTTAATGCCCTTAATAACTAATAGTCGGGGTGCTTTAAGATAAACTCCTTATCCGGCTCGGGGGGGATACTATTTTATATTATTTTAATAGCAATAACCCCGAGAGGATAAGCGGTAATAAATCTTATAGACTTATATTCGTTAAAGTAAGCTTAATCCTCTTTTAATTAGACTAATATCTATAATATAATCTTATAAAATATACTTATTTTTATATACTTATCTAATAAGAATAAAACTTTAAATTTATTAAATTTATTATATACTATGCTAAATTTAGATAAATGTTACATGCCTTTAAAGACTTTTAAGCATATTAGTAAGCTACTATTAAACATGGACAAAGGAATTACTTGATAATAAGTAGCAAATATATGCAACTCCTTGAGGGGAAGTAAAATAGCTATAATTTATTTAAGAGTAATAGCTATATAATTAGTAATAATAAAGAAAGCTCTTTTAAATAGATATACCTTTATAATAGCAAGTAAGTTCTTATATTAGTATTCTTAGAGCTTTATAAAGTTATTAAAAAGAAGCTTTTTAATAGCAACTATTTAAACTAAAACTTCTTGCGTATAAGCTACTATAACCTTGCTATTGCGTTTAAGATTCCGAAGGGATACATATAAAATCTATAAACTCTTTATATAAATAAAGGAATATTAATCTAATTGCGAGGACTTAATATTTATTATAAGTATTAATCTCTTTAAAATCGCATTAAATGGATTTATCTTTAATAGCAATCGAGATAAGGCAATTGCTTCCTTTTTAAAGATTTCTTTAATACGTGACTCCTCTTTTTCTAATAAGCGAATCTTTTATATATTAGAACTTCCTAAAAACCGGGTGCATCGGTTAGCGTTAACATTTTTCTTACTAGCACGAAAATTTGCTAAGAGGTCTTAATTATTGCTTAAAAAACGGGTTTTCTTATTAAATTTTGGCTTTATAGTTAATAATAAAATGTACTTTGTAAGCAGTTTATAATATATATTACACTATAATTAAACTACTTTGCTTAACTTTAACCACTTATCCTCGCCCTCCGCATATAAAGGGTTTATATCATTTAGCAAGGAACAATTATTATATTACCTCGCTTAATTTTAACCGCCTCTTATGCCCTTTAAATATAAAGGGTTTATATTACTTAAGAGAATATTATAAGTTAATCGGCAAGTAAATAAAAGGGAGGGACTATTATATAATACCTTAATTTTTACCTTTAAAATGCTAAGCTAAAGCTTAAGTATACAAGTTTATACTTATCTTGTATATTAAGTATTTGTTACACGATTATAAATATATTTAAAGAAATTATCTCCTTTGCAATTATTTTTAGCTTTATCTTAAATATCTTTTATATCGCATATCCGAACACAACTTCTTATATTATTACATTTGTCTTAAGCTTATTTGCGTTATTGCCTTTTATATTATTATAAAGATATTAGGACGTCTTAAGAGATTGTGTTTAAAGGTTAAAGGGCAAATATTAAAAGGCAAATAATATAAAAGCTATACGCTTAATAAGCGTAAACTAAAGCTTTATACCCGGTAGCAAGAGTCTTGCAAAGTTTGACGTTAATGCTAAGAAAGGGCCTTATTAAGAGGGTTAAAGCTACTAGTTTTAAAGAGACTTAAGCTACTTAAGCTAAGTCGATAAAAACCTCAAATTCGGAGACTCTTATTGCCCTCGAGCTTAAGATTGCAAATAATAAGCTTACTAAATTTAAGGGTATAGCTCGAGTGTCGATTACTTACTTAGACTTTTTACATTTAACTTATTAAATCGACAATAAGATTATTAAGCAATTAATTAAAGACTTTAAGGGCAAAGGATATATTCGAGAGGAATTAAGCTATTAGATTCCGGCTATTATAAATAATTCGATATTAGAAGAGGCGCTAAAAAAGATCTTACTAACTACTAAAGCATTTAAAGCTAAAGTTGACAATCCTCCGATTTTAAAGCTAAGAAGCAAGATAAAATTAAAATGCCTTTATAAGCAATATTGCGTTTTAGTAGCGAAGGAATATCTTGCTACGTTGTAATAGTAGTAAGTAATTAATATTTATAAGACTAGTAAGTATTACTTGTAATTTATTACTTGTGCTAACTAGCGCTTAAATCTCGATAAGGACACTAAATAAGCACTTTATAAGGGATATTCTTATTTTGCAAAATATATATCCGGCAAGATATTTCGCTATATAAGACTTTGCTACTATAATAATAATGCTTTAAGAGTATAACGTTAGCAAGGAAGGTTTTCCGATTTTTAAAATTAATTCTTAAAGTAATTATTTAAATAGCTTACACTTATTAAAGCATTAGATTTTATTCTTTATATTTAAGGCATTTAAAGACAATTTTATATAAAATTGCTAAATGCTTTCTTATTCCCGAAGTATAACGAGGTTAAGTTTTATAAAACTTTTAAATATTAAATCTAACTTAATATAAGAAAAATCAAATTATATTAAATTTATTAAAATAATTTAAACTTGTATACTTAATAGCAATATAGCAAAAATGATATAAACCGACCCCTTTACTATAAAATCCTTATAGTCGAGAGCATTAGCCCTTTTAAAGTCCGACTTCGAGTTTGTTTAAAATAGTATAAAATTTAAAAAGCTTTTCTTAAGAATTATTAATTAAGTAATAAGAGATAATATTACTTATTGCTTACTTGCTTTTAAGGAGCTAATACCGAGTCTTTACACGCTAATTAAAAATATTAAGTATTTAAAATAGCTAGCTAAACTCTTAATTAAACTTTTATTAAAGTCTTATAAGAAAACTCTTTACTAGTAGTAATATTACTATTTTATTAACCCCGGGTCGAGTAATTAGACTATCGAAATATAATAAAGCGTGTTAAGGCCTTATATAACTATCTTAAGTCGCTATTTCGATTCTTTTAATATTTGTTATTAATAGCTATAGCTTTGCGCATATAAAGTATACAAATATTTAAATGCATATAATCGGCTATAGCTAGCAAAGCTTGCCTATTAACTAAGCTTCCGGAATATAAAGATTTAATTCGAAGTAACTAAGGATCTAGCTTAAGCTATAATTAAAAAAACATTTTAAGAGGTGCTTTATATTTTATAGCTTAAGGAAAATTTCAACTTCGATACTAATAAAGCAAGACTTATTATTGCCTTATTTAAGGAATATTTAAATAAGCTAAAGCTAAGTCTTACAAATATAATATATCCGGCAATAACTATAACTAAAATAGGGGTTTTACTATTAGCTAAGTGTAGCTATAGTAGCATAAATACCCGGGATCTCGCTTACCTCTTTCTTGATAAGATTTATACCCTTCTTCGGGAATATAAAAGGGAAGAAGATGAGATTAATTCCTTTTATATTAAGCGATTATAATATATTGCATTCTTTAGTTTAATAGATCTTATAGGCTATAACAAAGGCGGGTCTCTTTAATATAAACGCAAGCTAATTTAACTTAATTCTAGTAATATATCTTTAAAGTAGCAATTAATTAACTTGGTTAATTTTGCCGGAGAATTTATAAGCTTTATTGCTACTTGCTTTTTAAATCAAAATGCAAATAAGAGCACTTAAAGCAATGTCTTAAATTAAGTTATAATATATTTAAGTTAAATAGTTAAGTTTATAAAGAAAGATATTCTTCTTTAAAAAGTACTATTTAAGGAGCAAGACGTTAATAATTAAGCTAAAAATATGCTAATTAAGGCAAGAAGCTTTATATAAATCGAGGTGCTTATTTTCTTTAAAAGCATTGTTTTAAAATACTTATAAAGACAAGAGAGTTAATTGTGTTTGTTGCTATTATTCCTTAGCCGGTTAATAAGAAGCGCTATTAAAGTAAACAGCTACTTGCTAGCTTAAATCTAGCAATAAAGGAAGATTTTAACTTTATAATAGAAGATAATAAGGAGATATTATAATCTTAAAACTAAATAAATGCAATAAACTTCTACTAATATAATTAAAGAGTAACTATTTGAAAACCCGTCTAATTATTTACTTTATTAGTCTCGAATCTCCTTTCTCTTATCTTTACTTATCTCTTTTAACTTTTAACCTTCTTCTTCTTCTTTAAAGTATATCTCTAGCTACTTTTAAATTATAAAAAGTATTTTATATTATATAATTAATTTACAAATAACTTAAAAGTTTGCTATAATAATATATATCTATTCTATTAAAAGCGTATTTTAAAATAAATTATTAATATTGCTTACTTATAAAGCTAGCTTTAAGTTTACTTGATATACTAAATTAATTAAGACGGGAATAATAGTTATAAGGAGTTTAAATATAGTTGTTCTTAATGCAAATAATATAAGGTATTATTAATATTACTTTTCGTTAATTAAACAAAATATTATTTAATAGTATAATATAAAGAGTCTTATAAACTTTATTGCAAATAAAACTAGGCTCATTTTTAACATTGTGCTTATTGTGCTTGTAGATCGGCCTTAAGCGATTTTATAGACAATAAAAATAGTTAATTTAAGGAAATAGCTGCAAAGTCTTAAGAGAATCGAAGCTATATATTTATATAAATTATCGGAAAAATTTCTTTAAATAAAGTAAGCTTAAGTCTAATAAGCATTAACTTTTACTAATTTCACGTTAAAGCTTACTTGGGTTATAATTAAAACCCTCTTATAAAATAAGAGAAGGATCTTAATAGCCTTCTTGTTTATAGAGTATAAACATATAAGCAATAAGATGCTTAAACTAATTAATGTAATAGTTATTATAAGGATATATAAGGAAGTTTTTTACAAATGTTCCTTCTAGTATAAATAATACTAGATTTATCTCGGTAAGGATATAAGAAATATAATAACAAGAATTACTAAAGATATAGTAATAAAGAAGGTATATAAGTGCATTTTAAAATAAAGGTAAAAGAGGTAAAATAACGCAAAATCCTATAAATATAAGAGGATATGTGTTACGGTTCTGGCATTCTTCTGGCATTCCATGTCACGTGGTCACGTGCACTAGCGCGGCTAGCATAGGCGGTGTGGAGCGGCAGAACTCGAGTATTTGTACGAACCGATCCTTTGTAAATAACCTCTTCTTTCCTTAGCTTTAAATAGTCGTAATTGGGACCATTCAACCAACGCTCGTTCCTGGGCTATGAATCTGGCGCTCGTGACAATATGCAGCTAGCCTTTATAATAAGACTTTAAAGCGTGTTAAAATTATAAACCCGGCTTTATTTGTTAAGGAAAGTTGCTTAAATATCCGGTAGCTTAGCTAATAGCATATTAAGGGCAAGGTAGCAAGAATATCTTCTTTAATTGTAAATTAAAGTATAGTATTACAAAGGTAGCCTTAAAGCTTATTTAATTAGGGTAATAAGTAACGCTCTTACTATAAAATTAACTAAAGATAAGCTACTAAGTAGCAAAACTAAAATTTTAACGTAAGTCTTTATTTATAAACACGAGTTGTAAATATCCTCTTTTAAGCTTACATTTAATAAGATGTTTAAATAAATGCAAAAGATATTTTAACTAGTTTATATAATAATATAAGCAAGGGATTTATAACCTCTTGCTAGCAACTATTAAAAGAAGTAAAAGGAGGCATAATTTGCCTTTAATTGTGGATAAAATAGGGCTTAAACGGTGTGCTTGTAAAATAGACTCGAGTATTATAATAACACACTACAAGTCTTCTCGGCTAAGCTTTATAAGATTACTAAACTTTGCCGATTTTTGTTACTTTTATTTAAAATTTAAAGATTTAAAGGCATGCAAAGTAGCTTAAGCTATTTTAAACTTAAGGGGTATAATTAGATTAGTAAAGTACCTCCTAAGTTCTTAGATCCTATTATAATATAAATCTTTATAAAATTTAAAGCCTCCTTTTTAGCATATATAACTTTACTTCTTTTTGTTTTAAATACTTAAAATTTGTTTTTTGCAAGAGCAAAACTTTAAAGTAATCTTATTATAAGCTTGTCGAGTAACGCAATAAAAGGAGACAAAGATGCATTTCTCGTTTTAAGGTATATAAGTACTTATAAGGGTCCTTTAACTAGTATATAGTAGTAGCTTAGCTAGATGTAGCGCTAAGATCTTATGCAAGGTTTATTGTAAATTCTTAGCTAAATATAAAATGCTTCTCCCTATAATCCTACTTTACCCTTTATTAAACGTCATCTTCTATAAGCTAATATGCCTCTAATGCAAATAACTAGTAATAGACATGCTTTTAAGCGCACTACAAAAAAACGCATTAACCTAAAACGCAAATACACTAATACATTTAAGCGCTTTATAGAGAAGTAATACTATAATATTAGCACTTGAAACCCTAATATTCTTTACTTAAATAAACTTAGACTATTAGCCTAAGCCCCTAAAATCTGCAATTACTTATATTGCATTAAAGCAAGCTACAAGTTTAAATAGTGCAACTAGCTACTTATAATATACTTTATTGCCTTTTAATACAAGAAAGCAAAGAAAAACTAAATAAAGTATATTTTAAATAAAGCTAAACTTGTAACCTTTTTGTCCTTTTATAAGGAAGCGCAACTTTAGCGACTATTACAAATCGGTTTCTTTATAACTTGGGAAAAATTATAAGTTTAGTTTAAAGGATACTAGTTTAAGATTAGCTAATATACTTAGCTTATAATAGTTAAGATTACGCCTAATAAGAAGCGTTTATTTCTTTACAATTATAATACAAATAGCTAGTGGCTAGACGAGTTTATTATCCCTGTTAAAGAGCTACTAAGCATGCAACGAAAATTTATTACTTATCTTTAAGAAAAACGGAAGTATAACTTATAAGAGATTTAAATTAGTAATGGTAAAAACGTTAATTTAAGCTTTTATATATCCTTAACTAGCGCCTTCTTTTAATACTTACTTAGCAACTTAATATATAAATAGCAATAGCTATAAAACTACTTATACCTCGTTATTGCTAGCTTTAAACGAGTTATAACTTCCTTTATTATTTGCAAACTAATCGATATTATAGCAAGTCCTCTTATTTAGCTTACATTTAATCCTTATAATCTAGAAAGAAGGCTAACCTTAGCGCCTTAAGTTGCTAATAGTAATAAGGAGGAAAATGCTTTAAAAGACGCACTTATTAATACTAATATTAAAATATTACTATTTTTAACGTTATCTCTTATCTCTAGTGTTAGCACTTAGCGCTTTAAGCATTGACAATTACTTAAAAGACCCGAGATGTAAGAAATAGATAAAGAAGATAAGTGTTTAAGCGTTTAAGAAATCTTTTTATAGCTTTAAATTATTTCGGAATTTAATTAAAGTAAAATTTTTAAAAGATAATATAATTTTAAAAGGATTAAAAAGGGTAAATAAGGATATTTAAAAGCTTAATAGATATTAAAAGAGTAAGGAAGGATTTAGTTAAAAAATGCCTTTTATTATATAATTAACCCTTTTTTAGTAAAGTATTACTTTACATTTGCTCTTCTAAGTTGCTATAGCTATAATCTTCTTATTTTAAGAGATTTTCCGGAATACTTATAAAAGATGTTAATATTATAACCGAGTTAGCTAGAAAGAATAAAATAACTTTTTCGAATTTAGAAGTTTTTTAAGATTTTAAGTAGCAAGAAACTATTAAGACAAAAGTGTAAAGTATTATAAAAGTTATAAAAACTTATTAGTGCCTTAGCAATTTCTTTATAACTTAAAAGTAAACCCCTTATTACTATAAGGCAAGAAGGTTTATAAGATAATTTATACTTTTAAGTTCCTTCTTTAAAATAAGTTAAATATCCTCGAAATGCTTATATGCTATTAAACTATTTAGCTCTTTTAGTAAGGTTTAAAATTTTACTTTTCTAAACTTTATATAAAATATTAATATATATGCGACTTGCACTTAAAATAGTTTTCTCGCATATTCTCTATTATCGTCTTTTATAAAAGCCTTTTAACCCTTTATTATACCTTTTAAATTTACAATAATAGCAAAGCTTACTCTAGTTTTATAAACTAGATATTATTGCACTAAACCCTCTTTATTCTTCTCTTTAAGCTTAACTTATACTACTTTTATAACATCTCTTATTAATAGTAAAAATAATGCTTTAGCTTAGTATACTCGATTTAGCTCCTTGTCTAATTTCGCTTACACTTCTAATTAGGAGTATATATTGCATTTATTTATATTAGCATTTATAAAAGAATTTTTATTATAAAACATATTATATCTCTTAATTTAATTTGTGTTTTAAGTGTCTTTATCTTTTTAGAGAGTAAGTGGATTTGCTTTTGCTAGCATAATATTCTCTTAATTAACTTGCTTTATATATGTAACGTTTGCAAGTGAAATTAGAAAGATATTATACAAATAGTTTAAATAATTAAATTATAACTACTATTATAATAAAAATAGTTAATAGCTTTGCCCTTGCTAGCCGGCTTCTTTTGCTAGATTTAAGCAGCGTTGTCGGTAGCTTTTCTCTTTCGAGTTAAAGGAGCTATCTTCGAAATAGGAGGGTAAAAATTGTAAAAGACTTCTTAGCTTTATCGATTTTGCTTTAATATTTCTAATCTTAGCTATATAAGAAGCAATAAATAACTTAAAAAGAAGGATAAGAAATATAATTAAAAAGAGGGGATTTGTGCTTATATACAAGCAAGTGTAATATTTGCTATTATAAGTAACTATAAACACTTAGCTAAGCTAGCTAATGCTATATAGCTTAGCTAACTATTCTTTTACTTAGTATGCTTTAGATAATAGTAAACTAGACAAAGCTTTAATATTATATTTCGGGATTAATTAGTGCTATAGTAAAGGGAAGGAACTATTTTTAACTAAGGTAAGCTTCTTAGAGAGAGTACCCATTTTTAATTGCTCTTTTATCGTGCGCCGAGCTTTTTGCTAGCTAAATATAACAAAAGAGCTATTTTAGACTATAAATGTATTTTAGCGCAAGAATAAAGGATAATAAGCCGAAAAGGGGCAATTCCTCACGTAATCGCTTAATATAACTAATCTTCGTTCTTTGATTTAGTAAAGTAAAACGAGACTATTCGAATTTTAATAGCTAAAAGTTATTACTTTGCTTAAAAATAAAACCTTATTATATAGCATTACTACTTATAATTGCACCGATTATATAAGTAAGTAATATATAACGCCTTGCTAATAATTACTTAAAAGAGTAAAGAGAGGTATACTTTGCTTTTAATTGTAGATAAAAGGGGCTTAAATAGCAGCTATTAGTAAAGTAAACTCGAGTCTTCGAGCTATAGCCAAGTTTACTTTTAAACTTTTTTAAAATAGTAAAGCGGAAAGGAAGGGAGTAACTAGTCGAGTATATTAGTTAAGACTTATAAAGAGCCCCTTATAAGAAGCTTAAATCTTATTAAGAGGATAATCCTAGTACTTAGCTTTAGCATATGCTCTCTAAAATGACGCTTTTTAAGAGGTTTAATATCGGCTAAGCTTCTTATAAAACCTTAATACAAGTAATACCTTTAACTTTTATTTAAATTTAAATTTGTCACATATTACTTTGCATTATGCCCCTTAGCGATGCTAAAGGGCAAACTATACAATCCGAGCTACAAGTTTAGTTTTTTAACTTATATTATATAAGCTATATTGCATAGTTTTGCTACTTGCTTAGCCTCTTAAGCTCTAAATTTGGGATAACTTGTGCTATAAATATAAATAAGCGCCGTCTTTATTAGTAAAACTTTAGTATAAGCTAAATATTACTTAAAAAACGACTACTAAATTAGCTAAGACTCTCTTCTTATTTTCTTCTTCTTCCTCTATTTTATTTGTCTTTTATAATTCTTAGCTAATAATATAATAATATTATCAAATTAACTTAAATCATATCCTCTTAATAGCTTTAGGGTTAAGTTATATAAAGCTAAAGCCGGATAGTTAATGCAAAGAATATCCTCTTTAAAATGCATCTTAATTTATATTTAAGCTATTTATTTTAATTTGTAAAAAGAGAAACTAACTTCTTATAATAATGCTAGGCTATAGTCGGATCTTATAAACTATAACTTACTTTATCTTAACTAAAAACTCTATAATATAAGCTTTATTATCTTTAAAGCTTAAAGGATAATGTATATTAATTATAACAAGATTGCTACTTTAGTAAAGGGGTATAAATAAAAGCTATATATATAATATTAGTTATATAAAGATTTAAAAGCCTAGCACAAGGTAGCTATAGCTAAGCTTAAAGAGGATAACCACACCTTAAATCGGCAACTCGAGATTGCTCGAGTTGCACTTAAAAACGCTAAAGATTATATAAAGATTGCCGAGAAAAAGCTATTTAATTTAAAGGAGAAATTATAAGAGTATTATAAAGTAATAGCCTTAATTATATTAAGGGGGATAGCTATGCTAAAGAACAAAAATTTAAACTAAGTATAAGATTATCGGGATTTGCTAATTAGTTTTCGCAAATAAAAGAGCTAAGGACTTGATAATAGGCGCTAAATGCCTTAAACTAGGGAGTTTATTTAAATCTCTCTTGCAAGCTCCTTTAAAATTACTTCGGCGCTAATTTTAAGAAAATAGCTAAAATCTAAGAGTAAATAAGATATAAATGTGCAAAAGCGAAACTGCAAAGCTAAAAGAAAGGAAGGAGCTTTAAAGGAAATTAATAAAGGCACAATTGTTATTAAAATAAGGAAAAGTAGTATATAGTTATTTATTAGCTAACTTCGGCATAAAGAGAAGATCTTAAATAAATACTATTTGTAGCTACATTTTACAAAAGCTATTATAAGCAAATTTTTGTAATTTGCGTAAAGAAGCAAGGTATTAGCGCATTTGTTTAACTTTGCCTTTAAAATCTTAAAGAAATTGTAGCTATTGTTAAATGCTACTCTTATTTGTTAAACAAGTTCAAGTTTCTAGAAAAAGTCAAATTTTCTAAAAACTATATTATAATTATTAAAGCTTTAAAAGATAAGGAAAGGGGTATAAAGGTTTATTAAATAAAATAGCTTTCGGAAATTTGGGAAAGGGGTAAAGAAGTAAAGATAATTTAAAAGTAATATTAGCATGTTAAAGTATAATTAATAGCATTAAATACCATTTAATTTAAATTTATATTATTTATTTGCTATCTTGTCTTTTTGTAATAGCGCAAGCTAAACCTCACTTGACTATAATTAAGATAATTCTTTAAGTAATTTATAAGGTAAGCCTTTAACACCTTTATAAATATATTAATATTATTTATATAACTTTAATTGTCCTTTATTATCACTTTAAAGCTTGTTGCATTTAATGCTTAAGTAATATAATTCGGTAGTTCTAAGAATAAATCCGGCCTTTTATAAAGTAATATATTTTGCTAAGCATAGCAGTTTTTATAAGAGAAGTTACTATGCGCTAATAATTAAAGGCGCAAAAGTCTTTATAGTTTAAAGGCTTATATAGCAAAGCTACGCAAATCTCTAGCTTTAATTAAGCGTTTATTAGCGAACTTCTTATTATTAAACGAGGATCTTATGTGATTTATATGTGTTTTATACTTGTTAAATCTAGTTTTCTTAATATAAAGAAGCATAAGTGTTTCCTTTAATGCAAGAGCGTCAAGACTTACTTTCTAATATAAAGCGCAATATTAGTTATATCTTACTATTAATATAAGAGGGAATTTTACTAGTTTAAAAAGCGAGCAATATAAACTAGTATACTTAAGCTTTAGTCCGATGTTAAAGCTACTAATACTAGAGCTTAAAAGTGCCCTATTTTAAAGAAGCATTAACTTATTATATTTTCCTTTATCCTTAAGCAGCTTTTCGTAATAAACAAGTTATTTTAAGGTTAGTTAATAAAGAAAGATCGTCTCTTATAATTCTTTGCTAATTCGATAATTATAAGTAAGGAGATAAAAAGCTTCGAGGCCTTTAAACGATGCTAAGAACTTAATTAAAGGATTAGAAGGGCTAAGGTTGCTTGCCTCGATAACTAGTTTTAGCAAAGTAAGTTAAATAAGCTAGTTTGCTTGTATAATTGCTTTAAATAAGTTTCGTATATACGAGCATTTATTTAGCTTTAATAAACAAAGTCCGCTAAAGTTAAAGGCTAATGCTATCTTAAATGCTATAATATAATATAAAACCCTAAAGAGAGACAAGGTCTTTAATAATAAGAATAACGATTTTTAACCTTTAAAGCCTAAGTGTAATATATTATAAGCTAAAAAGTGCTAAGGTTTGTCTTAGCTTTATTCTTTATAGTAATAGTAAAACTTAGTAAAAGTTTATTTGATTAAGTTTAGCTTTAAAGTTTTAAGATAATTCGAATTTGCCTTAAGCGCACCTTATAAAGCTAAAAAATTGCTCTTTAGCTATATCCCTTGCTAAGAAATAAATCAAAAAGACGTGAAATTAGCAAGTTTAAGAATTGTTTAATTAGTTTATTTAATTCTATTATTTAGTTAGCACGATAAGTCTATAATAAGCGATAAAGATTCGAGTTAGCTTTATATTATTAACAAGTACTTAAAAGCGCCGAGTAATTTTAAGGGTATATATGTCCCGAGCTACTAATTATAAGGTATTAATATTATAAGAAGTAAATACGTATAAAGGAAGCACTTACGAGAAGCTATATAAACTATTATATTATAGTTAGTAAAAGAGGGCTAAAAGACTAAAACTAATAGCACTTAAAGTCACTTTTAAGTTTAGCTTATTATATTCCCCCTCCTCTTTATTATATTTCTCGTATTCCTCCTTATACCCCTCCTTATATGCTTCCTTATATGCTTTTATATCCTTATTCTCTCTTTTATATAAGTAAAGGCACCGGTATTTGACATTTCGATAAATTAAAGCAAAAATATAAACATTTTTTATATATTTAAAGTACTCTAGACGCTTAAATAAGGTTTATAGGAGTAAATTAAGACTTAAGTTTACAAGATGCTACTCGTCTTTTGCTTTAACTTTAATTGTTTTAAATAATAATTAAAAAGCAATATACTAGAAATATTTCAAGACCTTATATAATCTTGCTAAGTCTAATTTATTAAAGAGCTACTTAAATTACATATCTGCTAAATAAAGAAGAACTTGTTCTTATTTAATTAATAATAATTTCTTATACTTTAATAAAGATACTTTTTTAAATTATTTTAATAAAGTATAAACTTAGTACATGTTAAAAAAGACGACATATATACGCTAAGCTTTATGCAAACTTTAAAAGGGCTAATTTTCGTTATTATTACCTTTAATTTAGTAAGTTATTAAGAAGAGCAATTATTTAAATCTTAATAGCTAAAAGTTATTACCTTGCTTAAAATAAAACTTAAGTTTATAATATTACTAACTTACATACAATTGCAATAATTATATAAATTAAATAATTACACGCTATTACCGAATAGCTGCTATAATATGCACTAAATTTAATATTGCTATTTAATAAGTACTTGCATTTCTTTTTTGCTTCTTTAGCATTTATATTTTCGGAAAGTACTTGTCCCTTTAAGATTCTTTACTATTAAAAATAGCAAAACGATAAGTTAACTAGTATACTATCGTTTAAAGAAAGCTAAAGCCTTTTTAAGTTATTAATCTAATAATACTAATAACGTTCCTTTAATATCTATAAATTTAATAGCGCTTAAAAAGGTTTAAAGGATGCTTAGAATATTGCTTAAGAGTTTATAAGATAATTATAGCTATATTCGGCATCTCGATTAAATTATATTAGCACTGCGCAAAGCGTCGTCCTTTTAGCTTGCTAAAATTTGAGAGGTTTTTAGTTTTAACATCTTAAGTAATCCCTTAATTCTTCCTTATATTTAACACCCTAACATTGCAACCCTTTATAATATTTATTATTATAATAATAAATTATTTCTTATTATAAAACATTTTAAAGTCTCTTTTAATTAATTAAAGTTTTAAGAATATAAGCTAAAAGAGCAAGAGATAGCAATAATACTTGCAAAGGTACTTAAATATCCTTAATATTAATCGGTTTATAGCTTATAAAGACAAGTCCTAAAAGGGGTTACTTATATCTCTTCGCTAAGACTTTCTTGCAAAGATCTCTCACAAAAAAACGTTTAATTGTCTTTAAATAAAGAGATAAAGCTTAATTAATCCTTTTTAAGCTTAAGACGTAATTAGGGCTTATTTGTTTGTTAAAGTCTTAGATCTTCGAAAGCTTAAGTATAATAACTTATATAAAAGCTTTAAAGTTTTACAAGTTCTATTAAACTTCCCTATTTTAGCTAAAATTATAAAAGAAATAATACTTTTTAGCTCTTATCTTAACTCGGACAATAAGAGATAGTTTAAAGATGCGCTTAATTTCCTTTTTTATATTATAAAGGGATCGTTTAAGAGTTTAATAAATATAAAAAGTAGCTTTTAATCTTATATCGTGTTAAATAAACGCTAATAAGAATAATATTGCTTTTTAAAGCAAGCTGTATTATTAAAGGTATTAAGATTACGTATTTGCTTTATTTATAAAGCTAAATGTGAGTCTCAAGTTTCTAATAGCAAAGAAGAGTAAGCTTTTAACTTCAATTTTGCTATATTAACTTAGTAATAAGATTTTAAGATATAGCTTACTCAAATTTATAATGCTATAATAAATAAATAATAATATTATTGCTTATACGAGTATTTTATCGGCGTTTACCGATTAAGGCTTTAGCAAAAAGGAAAAGCTAAAACGTTCCCTTCCAAATTTCTTATTACTTTATAATGCAATATATATTCTAGTTTAACTCTCTTTTACTCATCTTCGGTATGCTTATAGTTCAAATTTATAAAAATAATATTAGTAATAAAATATTAAAATAAATTGCTTTATTTGTAATTTACTATATTTGTATCTTTTACTTAAAAACAAAGTAACTTAAACCATCTTACTTACTTTATAAAGCTAATAATAACTCTACTTCTCGAAGTAGTATAATAGAAGATTTGTCGATAAAAGGAACGCGAAATCTTGTATTATATATATTAGTTATATATCAAATCTAATTTTAACTTAACTTATAATTTCGACTTTTAGTAGCTATTAAAATTCGTTATTAATTAATTTAAATATAATAATTTAACCTCGTTATTAGACAAATAAAGCTACCTCGAACTTGGGAATCTCCCTTAGTTTATAAGCTTTCTTAATTAAAGTATTTTTCCTCTTTAAAGCCTTCTTATACGATTTTTTCCCTTTTATTATCGTATTACTAGTAAATACTTTAAAAAACGGGATGCTTTGCTATATTATATATATATAAAGTTAAAGAAAGTTATCTCTTAACCCTTTAGCTTATAATAGCATCATTTACCCTATTATTAAGTTTTAAATAGCAAAAAATAGCATATAACCGAAGCTTATTATCCGTCTTATTATTTTTGTTAATTAATAGTAATATTATTAAAATATCGACCCCTTATTAAATTAAGGGTAACTTACTACGCTAGTAGCTTATAAGCTTTACTAATCGGTTGCATAGCACTTATCCTTTAACTAAGAGGCTAAATATATTACAAAATTTATTTTATAAGGTTTTTTGCACTTAATAATAGCGTTAAAATTCTCGGAGTAAAAGAGATTAAAATTGTGCAAGCTAGCAAGAATTAATAAAGATTAATCTTGCAAACGATTTACTAAGCTCGTTTATATTAAGTAGCGGATTTTTATAAATAATAAGACAAATATGTAATTCTTCCTTTTAATCTTTAATTTATAATGCATTTAACACGTATAATTATTTTCTTCTTAATAGCATTTAAGATAGCCTTATATCTTAATAATTGCTTTGTAAATTATGTTAACTAGTATATACTTTACTTTTATAAGATTTTAGCTAATAGTGCAAGTTTAGCCCGTGTCTTTAAAGTGCTTTTAGCTTAAAGATCTTTAGTTTTATAACCTTATAAAGCCCTATTGTCCAAAATAGCTTAATCTCGTCTACTAGTTATTTGCAACTTGCAGCTATAGCTATAACTTCCTAGAGCCCTATTTTCTAAAATAGCTTAATCTTATCTGCTAGTTATTTGCAACTTGCAGCTATATCTATAATATGCTAAAGCCTTGTTGCTTAAAATAGCTTAATCTCGTTTGCTAGTTATTTGCAACTTATAGCTGCATTTATAATCTCTTAAAGCTTTATTGCTTAAAATAGCTTAATTAGCAAGTCTATTTTAGTTTAAGCTTTATCTTCTTCTAACCTCTCGTCCTTTACTAGCCCCTTTTAATTTAAAGTAGCCTCTTTAACGACTATTTTAAGCTTAATAAACTTATCTTAAGCGCTTGCGTTATTTATAATATTTAACGCTAAGCCTTTTATATTTAGTTCTTGCATTACTAAAGGCACTTGCAATAATTATAAGCTCCTTGCATGCCTTAGCAAAGTGTGCGCTTATAGCTAAGACGTTAACTATATCTTAACTTGTTTTTAGAATAAGCTTTATACAAATTTGGCTAACTATAATAATAATGTTAAGTGTAATACTAGTAAAGCATATGCTATAAACACTTGCTACAATAATAATAAATATTGCATCTTGCTAGAAGTAAGGTGCTTAATAAGCCCGGCTTAAGCTACGCCGCTTCCGGAACTTATATATAATAAGATTAAAGCTAAGAGTATTTTAGTATTAAGTAAAAGTAAAATAGGGATAGACCAGCTTTGTTATTAATAAGCAAAGGGCGCATAAAGTAAGTTGGCCTAGCTACATGCAATTTAATAAAAAGATTTTAAGTTTTCTTAACATTAATTAAAAATGCTTTTTACTAGTCTTATATTTAAATATTATAACTAGAATTTTCCTTTTACTTGATATAAGTAAATGTTTAATGCTAATAAGAATCTCGAAAAGTTTTTCCTTAATCTTAAAAGCAATATATATTCTTTTTAAGTATTAAAATAATATATTTAAAATTTATTTTAAGCATTATCGAGATTAAATAGCTCTTAATTAAGTTCTAATAAAGCAAAGTAGTCTCTTTATACCTTAAAATTCAACTTACTTATCCCTAATATCCTCAAATCTAAAATCTTTTAAAGAATAATGCCTTGCTATATAAGTAGCTTTCGGGATAATATATAAGTCCTAAGATTTAGTGCCAATAAGCATTTCAGACCAGATAACATAATTAAAGTAAAGCTGCATATAGCCCTAGTAGCTACTTAATCTTTATAATAAAGCTACTTCGCGTATCGACTTGCGCTCTTTATTTATAATTTTTTTTTACTCCTTTAACGCTTGCCTTTTATAACTTAGCTCTTATTATACTCTTTAAACTTATCCCGATTTCTCGAATATTTATAAACTTAAGATAAACGATTTAAATAGCCTTTTAATTAAGCTCGACATTTGACCCCCTCCTCTTTAAGTCTATAAACTTTAAAGGCTTTAAAATTTTTACTTATTTTTAAAGCTCCCTCTTAAAATTTAAAAAAAGATTTAAAAAATCTCTTTCCCTAATAGCTACTCGATTTAAGTATATCTTATAGCACTAAAAGATAGTCATTTGTCTTTGCTTATTTGCAATAACAAACTTTAAAGGCTCTTTATTAAATTTTCTTATAAAGATAATAATCTTATAATAACACTAAAGACTTTTAAAGAATCTTATAAGATAGCTTTATCGGTTTATTGGAGTTTTGTTAAAGACAAGAGAATAATATACTTTTGTCCCGATTATAATACTCTCTTATTTGCGGGATATAAGGCCGTGTTTTCGATGCTTTTATTTACTAGAGAAAAGCTAGGTTTTATCACGCAATTACTTAAAAACACATTTAATTATAAAGCAAGTTAATTAACAAATTCGTTTATTACTATTAAATAGTCGTAAATTCTCGAAAATATCACATTATATAAAGTAAAGCAAGGCAAGCTAATAACGACTTATCCGCTACTATTACTAGGATTTAGGTTAATATTATCGAAGTTTTTAAAGCAAGCATCGACAAGTAATTATAAAGTTAAGTTTAATATGCGAGACGCCTTTCTCAAGCGCTATAAGCTAACACTCTATTATTATAAAGGGGTAAAGAGACAAAAGAGGAGTGGGAAGGTATATAAAGAGGTAGCTAAAGGAGGAATATTAAGCATAATTATATAAGAATGTGTTAAATGGGTTAAAGCTATAGCTAGTTAATAGCTAAGCTTATCTTATATAAATAAAATGTAAATAATTCCCTTTTAAGCACTTTATAACTAAATTGTAAGCCTAGTTATACAAGCAATTTAATTGCAGCTTTGCAATTGTTAAAATATCTTTTATATTAATAATAGAATATTCCTTGCTCCTTATTATAATATCTCTTGCGTGCGTAATTAATAAATAACCTAATAATACTTAAACAAAATCTAAAGTAACAAACAACTTGTTAAGTTATAAATGCAATAATAGCATCGTTAATATAATCGATTAGCTATAAGGGAGTTTGTTATTTCTTACATTAATTAAAGACACAATATCCGAAGCTAATATCTTCTTTATATTAATATTCACGAGATTAATAGTCTTTAAAGCTATTATAATTTTTATATTATTATTAGCAGCCGTTATTAGTAGAGTGAAAGGTAACTTCGTGCCTAATAACAATTGAAAATTTATAGTCCCTTGTTAAATAAGAGGGGATAAAGGTCGAATTATCGACATTAAAGCTATAAATAAAGATATTAGATTCTTAGAAAGAGCCGATAATAATAGCTAATGTGCAAATAGTAGCAAGACGCTCTTATTTGGGTAGTAGCATAGACCCTTCTTTAACCTTAACGCCCTCCGAATTTTATTATTTAATATTGCTTTTAATTAGGTTAAAATAATTACAAGGTCTTAGTAACGTTTAATAGGGATTTTTAGCTAATCCGGCAAGATTTACTTGTTATAAAGCTTATTATATGTTCGAGGCATATAAAAGCTATTATAAAAGTAAAAAAAGAGGTTGCACAAATAATAAGCACTTTTATTAAAGCAAATAACCCTTAGTCGCAAATAGTTTAAATAAAGCTTATAAAAGAAGAGGAGTTAAATTTTAGCGTAAATCTTATAATTTGCTTTTAGGATAAACATAAGCACCTTAATTTAAAAGGGCTTTACTAAGATATTTTAAAATACCCGGCATTTCTTGTCCCTTATAGCGCAAATAAGTTTAACAAGAGTTAAGTAATATCGGCTAAGCTTGCTAATTGCTTCTAGTAAATACATTTTTATACTTAGATTTCTTAAGAAAGTTTAAAGAGCTACGCTAAAATCGGTTATTATAATAAATTTGTAAGCTTCCCTTATAATCTCTCTAATAACTTCTTATATTTCGATATTTTTAGCGGACAAGTCTAATATGCTTTTAAGCCTAGTAAATAAGCCTTTTAAAGCTTGCGCCCTATCTCTTATAGCTTTTAATTATTATAAATCTTAATTTAGCCTTTACCCCCTTATTGTAAATAGCTTAGTTTAAGTAAATAATAAAAAGTTATTTTTTAGCCGTCTTTTAAGTTCTTTTTGCATATTATAATTGCAATTGTAATAAAATTCGATAAAAGTCTAAGATAATTACATGTCGAAGAAGAGCCTTTTTATCCTCAACTTTCGAATTCTTTATAAGGCAAATTAGCTTACTTTAAAACTAAGTCAAATATCTACTAACTTTGCCTTATAGCTTACTTTAAGGTCTTTGCAAGTAATATAAATCCGCTAGTAATTACTAAAAGATCTCCCGTGTTTAATATAATCCGAATTATAAGTCTTTTTTTATTAAGGTATTCTTTAATATATATAGCTATTACCTTAAAGCTATTATCTAAAGTAGCCGACAAAAACGCTAAGTTGCTAGTAATCTCGTTCTCTTGCAAAATACTTAAACGATAAGTTAAGTTTACTTTTAAAGACTAAAATATTCTCTTTCGGTTGCTCGGGAACCTTATTAAGCTTCCGGAGGTAGCTAATGCTATCCCGCAATTGCTACTAAGTAATATTACATCTTTATATTATTTATATTAAACTATATTATATAAGGTTAAAGGCAGCGTTAATAGCGTTTAAAGTAAGATTATTATTTTTGTCGGGTAAAAGAATAAGAATTAACTTATTTATATAAAAGCAAGAAGTAATAATAGTAGCATTTATAAGGATAGCAGTAATAGTAATGCTTTTAAGAGGTTTGATAATAATAAACTTTAGCGCTAAGATTTTAGCTATAAACGTTAGCTGCATTTTACTTTATAAGTTTTCGATTACTTTATCTTTTGTCGAAATACACGTAATAACAAGTAAAGAGCGGGCTAAAATCGTATTACTTGCTAAGTAAGTTAAAGGAATAAATAATTTAATATTTTAAGGCTAAACTAATATAAGGTTATAAATTATATAAACTTTATTAATTTGAAAGTAGGTTATTATAAGCTCGCTTTAATATGAAATTTATACGATAAAAGGGGTTAAGAAAGTTTTATAGTAATAACGTATTTTGCAAAAAAGAATTTAAATTAAATGTGTAATATTTGTAGAAATTTTATATAAAAATGTTTTAACTTTTAATTTTTGTTGCATGTCGCGCTACTCCGGAGAAATGCTCTTAATAAAGGCTTCTCCTTGCTTTTTGGCTTTTATACACGTAATTTGCTTAAGTTATTACCTTTCTAGTTTATATAATAATAATAAGACTTAACTTGACAATAATTTAGCTGCAAATGGCTAACATGTCTTATAAGCAATATTTATTGCTGCTAATAAAGACACGCATAACACGTGGCAATTTGCGATAAAAGGTATAAAATGTTAGCTTTATTAATAGTGCTATATATGCAATTAAGCTTTAAGTTAGCTAAAACCCGAAATTATTCTTTAGCTATTACACGTTTATTTATTGCATATTACAAAAATGACTAATCGACGATTTATAAGGACCTTATAAGGTTTAACGAATTATTAGTCGAGATAACTTTATAGCTTAACGCTAGTTTGTAATATGCGACAAATAAAGCCTTATAAGGTTGCGCTTGCGTTTTTACCCCTCAATTTTCAGCTATATAAGCCCCACTTCGCTTATACTTTAATAATAGTAGCAACGTATATCTTTTGCAAATTAATTATTAACCTATTTTCGATATCGCTATTAATATCCTTATTAACGGATAAGGATATTTATATATATAATATTACCTTTTAACGCTAGCTTATACAAAACCGATTTATAACTCCGGATTCTTACTTATATAAAGTTATAAAATATAAATTAGCTTCCTCACTTAGCGCATATATTATAAATTTCGAAGTATAATATTATACTTTTCTTTTATATAAAGCTTAAACTTATTTATAGTCTCGAGAATTAGCTTAGTAGCCTTATATACTAGATAGCGACAAGCAATTGTCGGTCCTTGCCTTAGCTCTTTACGCAAGTAGCTCTTAATGTAGTCTATTATCTTCGCAAGCCGGGAAAAGGTCTTTTTCTTATTTTTGCTAATATAAAAAAAGATGTATTAAGTCTTTTCGCAAATAAGGGGTAAAGGCTTTAAGTTTAGAGATAATTCACTTAAAGAATATTTTAAGGATAACTCTTCGCTAATAGACTAGTAATTAGAGTAATTGCTAAAGCTCTTACGACTCGAGACCGAATAGGGTTTAAGCCTTAGCGTCTCTCGCTAAAAATAAAGCGCTACTATTAAATTAATTGCTAAAATCCGGTTTTAAATAATGTCTTCCGGACTTAAGTCTTTAAAGAAGTGGTAAAGGACCTCTTATAGCCGGGTTTATATAAGGAGTTAGTAATAGATAACGGGTTTTATATACTCGGCAATTTTAATCTTATTTAGCTGCCTTTGCAATTCTTTATTATAAATATAATAGAAATATTGTCGCTAATATGCCTTTTTAATGTCGTCCTCTTACTTCTTAGTTATATTATTAATCTTTTAACCGAGCATATAATATCTTTTGCCCTTTTTTATCCTTATTGCTAAGTATAAGAATTTATATTAACTTTGTATCTCGATATAAAAAGCCTTTTGCTCTTCTTTCTATTTAATAATCCTCGGGTTACAAGAGAGAGCATCTTTAATATGCTAAGGGATGTCCTTTAAAGCCCGCGGATTGCACGTGATACTTATATGTATAAAGGCACATATAAGCTTATCGATAGATAATTGTTTTATTATTACCGCTTAAATATCAAATTAAACTTAAATATTAAAATATACCTTAATAAAGATTGCTAAGTTTTGCTTATATCTTATAATTTAGTCACAAATAGCTATTATAATAGCCTTTAATAGAGCTTATAAGAAGAGAAAAGAGTAAGGGGTAAAATGCACTTACTATTTATAGCATTCTTTATACCTTTGCGTGCATAGTAGCTAGTTAGCTTTTGCTTTAAGCTAGCCTCTTATCTGAGACGATCCAAGTAATATGCAAGGGTCGAGTAATAGAGGGCTTTGTGTTTTAAGGTTTAAAACTTATTAGTAATCTACACAGCTTATCGAAAGATTAAGACTTTTAGCTTTAATAGCTTTTAATGCACCTTAATTGCCTTTATAAGGTCTTTTAGGTTTGTAGTAAAGAAAGGTTCTGCGCTTATAAGGCAATTGTTTACTTAAATTGCGTTGTCTCGGAGCGCGATAGCTAAGATATAAGCAATTAGATAAAGGATAAAGAGCTCTTCCTTGCAAAAGAGGTAAGTTGTATTATGCGTTATAGTTAATAGGGTTAGTAAGAAGGGGAGAGCTTGCCTTATAGCTTAGGTTTCTTGTTAGCGCCTTTATAATACTTAAAGTTAATCTTTATTGCAATTAGGTTACGCTCTTTAAGCGTGGGATTTTGCATAATTTAAAGTTAAATATCCTTGTAGCAAAGTGCTTTATAGCGTCTTTTAATGCTAAGAGATTCCCTAATATTATTATAATAATTAGCATTATTAATATTATCTTAAGGTTTAGCTTAATTATAGTCGGGGTCTTCGGGGTAATGCATTAGATTTAACTCTTTATTGTCCAAATTATCGAGGTTTAAAGTAAGCTCTTCCTTGTTAAGGTTAAAGATCTCGGGATCCTCTTATAAGTACTTATAAGGAGCGTTGTGCTTTATCGCATTTATAAGCTCCGCTAGCTATGCCCTTATAAAGATAAATAAAAGGAGAAAAGTCGCAAGCGTATAGCGCTAGTCCTTTGTTAAGAATACGCAAGTATCCTTAGCTTAAAAGTGGGTAAGCAAGAGTAAAAGGTTGTTTGACCCTAGCACAAGCTTATCCTTAAGCATAAGGTCTAGCTCGAATTCTTCTTTTAAGACGAGGATATACTATGCTAAACGTTAATATCTCTTATCTTCTTATTTATCTTAGCGTAAGGAATATACCCGGGAGACATCTAATTTATAGCCCTTTTAGTAGTCCTTGCTACTAAATATAAAGCTATTAATCCGTTTATAAAGCATCTAAAATTGCTTTTAATACTAGCAAAGCGACTATATCTTAAATACTTAATAATTTTCACAGATAAAGCAAAGAAATGTTATTATAGTCCCTTTATAACACGTTTACACCGCTTCCTTCTATTTTCCTAGTTTTGCATATTTGTAGTACTTGTAAAGTATTAGCTTTAATTAAAGTCTTCTTAGCTCTCGCTAATACGTATTACTAGAATTTATTTGTAATACTATTAATATTTTCTTTAGTAGTTTTTACATCTTTTTATTGCAAAGGGCATGCTATATTAAGCTTCGAATTAAGGATATTAAGTCCCTTTAAAGTGTGCTTTTCCTTTTGCTCTCGTGCTATAAGCTTATTGCGCTACTTGACATATCTAGTAAGATTTGCTATAAGGTTATACAATTGCTGCTAAGTAGTATTAACTTTTATACTTATAGCCTTAGCTTAACTTTAAAGAGATAATAAGGGACGTCGATAGAAAAGTAATAAAGGGTAACTAGACTTTGCGAGCTAAGATTTGCTTTGTTAAGATCGGAGAGTAACGAATAAGGCTTGCTTTACTTATGCGAGAAAAGGAAATTAGGGAAAGCGGCGGCTATAGCGATAAGGATAAGGCCCTTTATATTTGGCTGCCCCTTTATGTTTAGCTGCCCTTTTATATTTAGCTACCCCTTTATATTTAGCTGCCCCTAATAATGCTCGCTTAATTTAGCTGCCCCCAATGATGCTCGCTTAATTTTGGTGTTCCGACCCCCCAAAAACAGCGATATAACTATCCCGGATCCGGGGGTCAAAACACTACTACCTTAACTCTAAAAGTAATTTAATTAATATTATATAAAATAATTAAATAATACTTAAAATTATATATTAATATAAAATAATTAAATAATACTTAAAATTATATATTAATATAAAATAATTAAATAATACTTAAAATTATATATTAATATAAAATAATATTTATATAATAATATTTATAAATAATAAAATTATTTTTATTCTTTAACTTATTATATAATATAATAAAAAATAAAGGTTTAAAAGTTAATATTATTATTAAAGATATTATTCTTAAGTAAGTTATAATTATAATATAAACGTTTAAAAATCTTTAAATATTTTTATTTTATATAAGTAAGTTTATTCTTTTAATAAAAGTATATATTTAAGTATTTTAATTAATTTCTTATAAAAAAGAAGTAAAGGAGAAGATTATAATAATTAAAAACTTTATATAATTAACACTTAAAACAATAAACAAAAGTTAAATAAATAATAATATAATAAATTAAGCACTTAAACAATATAATAACATGTAATTTTAAAACGCGAAAGTTAGTGAGAGGCGGTCTTTATCCTTTTATTCCGCTTTTGACTCAATTGGCCTTAAGCCGACTTTTCGGAGCGTTTATAAATCGAACGCCTCTGGATATTTTAATCTCAAATTCTCAACATCTTGCGTCTTCCCTTGGACAAATAAACGACGCTCTAAGCATTTCAGAAGCTGTAAGGTCCGCTAGTCATTTGGTCCCCGTTCTACATTTTCCATGCATTCCTCCAATGCTTCCTCCAATAGTCGTTGGCTTTCAGCGAATTCTCCTTGCTCAGCAAGGCTATTCGACAAACCATCCATAGCAATATACAGAAGTCAAAACTCGGAAGATCTTCGCCACTCATAATTCTGCAACACTGCAACGCATCGCGGAAAATATTTTCGGCTTCCACAAAATCTCTTCTCTTTAGAAGGATCTGGCCAAGCAATACGCTGGCCCCAACACTCTCGGAGCTGCACCCATCCAAACTCTTATGATAGCTGAGTGACTGGCGCTGTAAACGTTCTGCCTTGTCCAACTCTCCACAATCTCTTAATACCTCGAGATATGCCTTCCGTATATCCAGTGTCTCCTGGTGATCGAGTGCAAAACTTTGTTCACTTTTAGAAATCATCAGTTGGAAAGCTTTTTCGTAGATGTCCAAATGTAGTTCGAGACTCGTGATAATACGGCAGACTATTGAGATTGGGTTCCTTTTTCCGAGTTTCGTACACGCCATATCTGAGATATATTTCCAGACAACTCGAAAAAGGTCAGGATTTGCATGGCTTGACCAAGATCCCGCACTGTCTAAGATATATCTTATAAGATAAGGATCAAAACTTGAAAAGAGGAATCTTGTCATGTCTGATGCTTCATTGGAAGAGGCGCCATGCAGGTTTCTGTTGCTCGTGTTGCAACATATAAAATGCAGCATCAAATTTCGTGAAGACATCTACAGTCGGTCTCGCCTAAAGTCGACATATTTTACCCGATTTTCCTAACATAACAACTTTACCACCACAATAGCTGCAATTAAATTATTTTTAATGGAAATATGAATTCGAAGCTTGCGAAAAATATGTATTAGACAGAATTTAATTATAATTTGTAAGTGTTATTATATTTAAGAACTAAGCGCACGGGCCTTTTTTAATTTTTTGATTTTTGACTATACAAAACGCGAAAAGTTCTAGAAAAAGTCACGTGCACACACTCCCGAGGTTCTCCCGAATGATTTTCCACTCCCTAAAAACGGACTACTCTTATCGATTTTATTAACTACAATGCTCTTTAAGCCTTAATTACTATTAGAACATTTTAATTATAGTCTCTTCTAGCTCTAGCCATATTATCTATAAGTTTAAGGGTTATCTTAGTAATATAATTGCTAAGTCCTTAAAAATAAAGCTAGCAACTCGCTTTATTATTGCATATTTTGTCGATTTAAAGCTAAACTCGACTCCTTAAGCTTTCACGTGATCCTCAAAGGCTCGCATTACCTCCTTTGATATAGTCCTATAGCGCCTTTATTTCTTTACACACTAAGCTGCCGCTTTAACTGATAAACCCTTATAGTAGGCGTCTATAAAGCGGTAGGACCTATTGTAAAACCTCCGCATTATATCAATGCTACAAGCATCTAATGCAATTAGAACTTCTCTCTTTACATAGTCAAAACTCGTCTTCTTCACTTGACGGTATTAGGCTTTAGCATACCCCTAATACATCTTAATTAAGTTTAATTCGTAATGGAACTTTAGTATAAAGACGCACTTATAACCCCTCCCTTTAATAAGCATTCCAATGGCCGACTTTTGCTCGAAGAAGTCTTTGTGGGTTAAGAGTATCCTAGCTAAATAGCAAGGTGATTTATCGAGTGCTAGCATAAGATATGCTATAAGATCAAGGCACTTGACTTTACACTTAAGGTTAAAAGGGTTCTTAGGATAATAACCTCTCTCTTGTAAAATTGTCTTTACTCCTTTGTTAATCTTATTTTTATTGGTATCTATAGTATACAATGTCTATATAGTGCCTCGGAGCTCTAAGATTATGCATTCCGGTAAGTAGTATATATCCTTTAAGGTAGGCTTCTTGCCTCCATTTATAAGATTAATATTAAAGGCGTTTAAGGCTCCCTCTCCATGTGATGCATGTGCAAAGGATTAGTCGAATATTAAGATTGCTATACAATCCGGATACTTTAGCTCAAATATATTAAGGGTTATTAATATTTAAACCAAAAGCTATTTAGTATCCTACTATAAATCTCTTCTTGCGCCTAGAAATATGATTTTCCGAGCATCTAAGTCGAGGTCTAGTATATTAATCTTACCCTTTAGCCTAATAAAGTTAGAAACGTGGATAAGCTTCCCTTTGCTTTTGCCTGGCATCTTTTACTATTTAGTAATGCTATCTAGCCAAATAATCTTCTTATAATTATGCTTATAGAAACAGCTCTTATTATAATAATATATTACATAAGGCTTTACACTTAAAGGGAGTAAAAGCTTAATAACTTGCTATGTGCTATCATCTCTTTTTGTATATTGCCTAGTATATAAATCGAGCTTTGCTATTTCTAAAAAGAAGACCTCTTATTTATATGCAATAACGTCTTCTCGTTTATGTCTATTAACATATACTCCTTTCTTTACTTCTAACTTATAAAAGCCAAGTCTAAAAAGCCATCGATAAGTGCAAGCACGGCTAATGCCTTTACTGCATAATATTAATAACCGGGGCAATATCTTAATATTAATAGCAATCCTAAAGTTATTAAGAGTAATAATACTAAGCTCTTGCTAAAGCAGCCACCCCCTATAACCTTAAAAGACGTCTTTATTATCAAGATAAGAAGAGCCCTTTCTCTTCCCTCTATAAGTCTTAGCTAGTAGTCCTCTAAAAGTCTAGTAATAACGGAATAATGCTTATATCTTATAAGCTAACGTTCTTTTATCGTTTTTAACATAATTGCTTTAAGCTACTAACTTAGATGCCGCCCACCTATTTAAGTAATAAGGGCCTTTCTTTAATATTTGTGCAGTATATTACTTGAGAAGAGATAAGTCGGAGAATGTATATAAAGCATATAGTTGCTTTTAATGTAATAATAATCTCTATACGCTATCAAAGACTACCTAAATAGTTATAAGCTCTTCTAGGATATCGTCGTCCCTGCAAGCTTTACCGATTAGGGCATCTATTAAAAGCTCTTTTGCTCCGTCATCTTCTTCTTCCGGTATTGCTTCTAGTGTAAAAGCAAGAGGTGGTTGTTTAAGGGGAGCTTTATAAAAAGCAATCTTCTATTGCTTAAAAGAGGGCACTTTAGAAGGAGTAATATGTCGATCTAACCTTAGCATTATTCCTCGTGCTTTGACTTTTGCAATATAATCTTGCTAAGTTCTTAAAGGCTTTAACTTTTTAGCTATAAGTTTAAGTTTATATAAGCCTCTTGCACTTAAGTTTTTAGTTAAGTTAAATTATAAAATAATTTAATAATAAATATCTTACAAAGGAGGGCTAGTGTGTTTTTAAGTAAATTGTCCGTAAGCGAGGGCATTGCTATGCGCATCTTATCACCCTCTTGCATGCTAAAAACAAGCTATATAAACTAGAATAACGTTAATTTCTCAAGAGGTTCATTATCTGGTTAATCGACATTAAAATCATCTAAATCTTCCTCTATATTAGAGGGCAATCTATAGCGTTGGTAGTTAACAATAATAGTTGGGCCGTCTAAGGCAGACAAATTAATTGCATATTTATTTAAAACGGTATTAGCTCTTTTTCTCTTCTAAATATTAGCCTAAGTGCCTATAATAAAGGCGCAAAAGAATAGCTTAATTAGATGTGTAATTGTTTTAATAATAATATATATATAAAAGAGCGGTCAAGAATCGGGGTAGGTCACGTGATAAAAGTCTGTAAAAATCGACTATACAAAACGCGAATAATTTCCAGGAAAATATTATTTATTTTATATCTTAACAACTATTAATTATTTTATTATTTTGATGACTAGGATCGATTTGCGCAATCGTTTGCACCACTTCTGATTAGAAGTATTAAAATTATAAGACGTTGTTGTAAAAATTATTTTTATATGTCGACTTTGGGCGAGACCGACTGTATAGGTCCAACATCGCTTCGATATTCGTTTCTTTCGATTCTCGTGCGAATAAAGGATTCACAAAGAATATCAATCTGTTGGAGGAATACTTCAGAATTCCTCAGGTGTGGCGGCACAGATAGTGGCTGGCTCGGTGTATAGGAACAACTCCAGCGACGCCGAAGATCTTCTAACCGAACCTCATGAGATAACTCTTCTTTCAAGCTCTTGTCAAGTTGTTGCAGCTCCAGAAATAGATGGAGAGATAATTGTGGGTTCCTTACAGTGCCGCCGAACTCGGTTTATCTTTAAGGGCCGGCAGCCGATTGTGATTTCCTTAGGACACTCTTCTCCTTTCATTTCATAGAATCTGATTATGTAAGCCAAGTCTCTTCGTTCGTGGGCTTTGTAGTTCTTGTTGAGCCCCCACTTCGCTATCCTGCTTTTGAACATTCTGGGCCTGAGAGGTATAAGCAAATAATTATGTGGGATACCGAGATGGTACCTAGACTTACGTTGCGACGAATTTGTACTCCCTCTCCATGATATCCATAACCTCGGCCAGGGTTTTGTTTTCA
>Ga0302221_10000349_pt1 | contig 35984 bp, 34 predicted proteins | sample II_Palsa_E2_1_FD_193517 | JGI IMG/M metagenome (GOLD analysis project Ga0302221, IMG submission 193517) | Peat permafrost microbial communities from Stordalen Mire near Abisko, Sweden - II_Palsa_E2_1 | ecosystem: Environmental > Terrestrial > Soil > Palsa > Peat permafrost | place: Sweden... | reverse complement strand
CTTAATTTCGAACAGGTTTAATCGCGCTTAGAACTAGGGTTTTATAAAATTACATAATGGGGTTAGCGCTAATCGATAAAAACTGTAACAATATTAGCTATAATAAGACCACAAACCTTAATTTTGAGCGGCTGTCTCGTAAAGTTAGCAAATTGATTTTTAGAAAATTACATAATAGGTTTAGCGTTAATCGATAAAAACTGTAACAATATTAGCTATAATAAGACCACAAACCTTAATTTCGAACAGGTTTAATCGCGCTTAGAACTAGGGTTTTAGAAAATTACCTAATAGGTTTAGCGCTAATCGATAAAAACTGTAACAATATTAGCTATAATAAGACCACAAACCTTAATTTTGAGCGGTTGTCCTAGCAAAGTTAGTAAATTTGATTATAAATATGGATTGTAAAAAGGAAATAAAATGAACTCATTAAAAAACATTATCAATTTTATTATTAAGTGAACCTGTACTACAAATCATAAACAAATAGGTACTCTTTATATACTCTTGGGTGGATTTTCGGGTATTGTCGGAATGGTTTTATCAATGGCAATACGACTTGAACTCGCGCACGAAGGCGGGCTGATTTTTAAAGGCAATGCGCATATGTATAACGTAGTTGTTACTTCACATGCTTTAGTAATGATTTTTTTTTTTGTTATGCCTATTTTAATAGGTGGCTTTGGTAACTGAATGGTGCCTGTTTTAGTAGGTGCTCCGGATATGGCATTTCCGCGGTTAAATAATTTAAGTTTTTGATTACTACCTTGATCTTTTTATCTGCTAACAAGCTCAATGTTTTTAGACGGTGCCGGCACTGGCTGAACTTTGTATCCGCCATTAAGTAGTATTAAGTCACATGCGGGTGCTAGTGTCGACCTTGCTATACTAAGTATGCATTTAGCGGGTGCGTCGTCTATTATGGGAGCTATAAATATGATAGTAACGATTATTAATATGCGCCCATACGGCATGACGATGTTTCGCGTACCTCTATTCGCTTGAAGTGTACTGATTACTTCTGTACTATTAGTTGTTGCACTACCTGCCTTAGCAGCCGGAATTACAATGCTGCTAACAGATCGTCATTTTAATACAACATTCTTTGCCCCGGTTGGCGGAGGCGACCCTATTTTGTTTCAACATATTTTTTGATTTTTTGGACATCCGGAAGTTTATATTTTAATTCTGCCTGGATTTGGAATTGTTAGTCAAATTATACCTAAAAACGTTAATAAGCCTATTTTTGGCTATCATGCTATGGTGTGAGCAATGGCCTCTATAGGATTTTTAGGCTTTATTGTATGAGGGCATCATATGTACACAGTAGGAATGGATATTGATACACGTGCATATTTTGCGTCTACAACTATGATTATTGCAGTGCCAACTGGTATAAAAGTATTTAGCTGAATTGCTACTTTATGAGGCGGTAAAATGGTGTATAATACTTCTATGTTATTTGCTTTAGCTTTTATCTTTTTATTTACGCTAGGTGGAGTTACCGGCGTTATACTATCGAATGCTGGATTAGATATTGCGCTGCATGATACCTACTACGTTGTAGCTCACTTTCATTACGTGTTATCCATGGGTGCAGTATTCGCAATTTTTGCTGGCTTTTATTTTTGATTTGAAAAGATGTGGGGTATTGGGTTTAACGAGTTTTTAGGTAAATTACATTTTATGCTATTTTTTATTGGTGTAAATGTGACTTTTTTCCCTATGCACTTTTTAGGGCTTGCGGGAATGCCTCGGCGTATAGTTGAGTATCCTCATGCATTTTATAATTGAAATTATATTGCTAGTGTTGGCGCTATGGTTTCAGTAGTCGCCACTGTAATATTCTTTATTATGTTATTTGAAGCCTTTTATTTGCGCCGCGCGCCGCGTCATGATATGTCATTGTCGCTTTCTGCGGTATTTCCTAAAAAAGATTATATTTATGTATGCTCTCGTAATGCTCATTTACTTAACGCTGTAAGTTCTTCTTTAGCTGAAAAAGTTATTATCGTACCTACAATGAAAAATTTGCAGTCTTTGGTGGAACCAAAAATAAGGTTTGCTGGTGTTTTAGCGCTGATTGGTTTACCTGTTCATCATAGTAGCATTGCGTCATTTCAAGTACCTGCAACCCCAATTATGGAAGGTATCGTAGATCTGCATAACGATATAATGTTTTTTTTAACATTTGTTATTGTATTTGTGCTGTATCTTTTAGTTGTTTGTATGATTAAATTTTCCCAAAATAGCTTAACGAATCAGTACGGCTACGCTGGGGATGATCTTAGCCATAATACTGTTATTGAAGTTATATGAACCGCTATACCTACGGCTATACTTTTATTTATTGCGCTACCTTCATTTGTGCTACTTTATTCGATGGATGAGCAGTTTGATCCTGCTTTAACTTTAAAAGTTATTGGTAGGCAATGATATTGATCATATGAGTATACAGACTCTGCGCAACTTTTATCTGATCATGATGAAGTTTTAACCTCAAATATTATATTTGATTCATATTTAGATCAAGATTTTGACGAAACAAGTATATTTCGGCTATTAAAAACTGATAATGATGTATACTTACCTATTCAAACATATTTACGAGTTTTAGTAACATCAACTGATGTTATTCATAGCTGAGCTGTGCCGTCGTTAGGAGTTAAAGTTGACGCCTGTCCTGGTCGCTTAAACCAAATCTCGATTTATATTGAGCGTGCTGGGCAGTTTTTTGGGCAGTGTAGTGAACTGTGCGGGCTTAACCACGCTTTTATGCCTATTTCTGTAGTAGGTGTCCCTGCTGAAATTTACGTACATTGATTATCAACTGTTTCGGAGTTGAACTAAATAAGCAAAATTTATTATTAATGCTACAAAACCGGTAATATAAGATGACTCTGCTATTAAATAAAATAAAAATCCTATACGTAATTAAAATTTGGATAAGCATCATAAAATTTTTATTTTACAAAGCTATATGGCGTGATTAATTAACGAGGTGGTTAGTATTCACGCTGCCGTTATGCCCCCACTAACAGTACCACGTATATCGAATCCTGAAACGGCTCGCGCAGTTATAGCAGCGCGGGAGGCGGCACTCTGTTTTTACCATTTACCGTTACCTTCAGAATGTATTTTTATGATGCCAAAAAGTGACGGAAGTGGAGGATTACAAGAATATGTTTTTAAGCTCACTAAGCACATCGTACCGGCAAGTCTCTTTCCGATTGAAAATGTCTGTACTTATAAAGACCCGCATTTCACTGGGGGTAAAGCTTTTAAAGCAATTCAAGAGGCACGGAGCTTAGCAAAATTTGAGCGTGCTTGTGAGGAAATAGCTCGTTGATAAAAAATGCTTTTATTTAGTTTATTAAAAAAAATTGGTATGTGGGTACTAATCATTTTTTTATTCTTTTTTTTGGCTTTATATTTAAGTTATGGGAACTACTTGTTCGGGTTTAAGGTTTTGTATTACATGTCTATTGAGGATTGCGGGATCGACGATATTCACCCTGTTATTAACAATATACTTCAGATTGATTTCAAAAAAAAAGCCACTATGCTATTAATTCAACTAGACAAAGTGCAGGCGCAGTGTGTTCTTTATTGTAAGAATAAGGACGCTATCCGTAGCACTCAACTTTTACAGCAGTACTGTTACGTCTTATTACAAATGCTACCATTTGTTTCGCTTGCGAATTGTACGCTAACTAAATTTTGCGTTTTATTAATTACATATGTTGCAAGCCTGGCAGTGGTTATTTCGAGTGATGTTTTTCCTGTCGTACTCACCGAGAAAATATTAGCGATGACGCATATCTTTCTCCCTGATTTTGTTGATTTAATTGGAGAATATGCGCGCTTAGTAAATTGACAATAAGCCAATCCTATGATGTTAAGAAATGTGATTATTGGATTAAACGCTGAACAATTACTAAAATTACTTATAATTATTTTATTTTTAGTACTAATTTTGTTTATTAGCAGAATATTTTTGGTAAAAGGGTCTCGACTACTATCTCTTGTTATTTTATTGCTAATAATTTTTTTAGTAATATCTTGGTATGTACACTTGGCCAATTGTAATATTGCGAACTACCAAACTATCTACGAATCCGCAGTTTGCAACGACTTTAAACCTCGTATTATCTTTAATAAGTATAAACCTGTTGTCCCGCAAAGTTTACCGGCACTCGCGAAAACTGTTAAGCTTGCTGAATTGGTGGAGTATCCCGAGTTCGACAGCATTGCGAGGCCTCTTATCAATAATACAATACGGACTTTTAACAGCAATAATTTACCGCTAAATAGCATTACTATTCAAGATGTTATAGACACGAACCCGAATTATAATTTTTCAGCCTTAGACGGTATAAAAAATCCACAGGTGTTTACGGCTTATACTAATAGTCTTATAAAGCATGTAGTTAACGAGCTTTAAATTTATTATATAAAATTTTGATTAAGATGCGTTTGTTTACAAAACTGTACTTTAAGGCGGGTTTTAAAATAAAATTAGTGCAAAATTTAGGCCAAAATAGCTGAGTACAGTAAATAAAAATATGTCGATATTTTTAAAGAAAGAACCGTGCGCCCTTTGCAGTTTCAAACAAAATCACTCTATAAATATTTACCGTATATTGTGTGCTTTAGCAAAGCTCTCTAAAATGCATGACATAAGTCGTAAACCGCCTTAAAAGTCAGTTAAGCGCGTTTAAGCTATACATGCTCCGATATAGAGATAAGGTTGTCGGGGTTTTAATTGCAAAAGTATTGGGAAGGCTATGAAGTAAGATAAGGGGTAGTGGCAGAATGGTGATGCAGCAGTTTTGAAAACTGCATAAAGCGGGTTCGATTCCTGCCTACCTCTTTATTAGCTCGTTATATCCTGCAAATCCTTTTATGTACTGAAAGTTTATTTAAAGAAACTATTATTTAAAAACACTAACTATATACTTATAAGGCGGATAATATCCACAGTATTATAAAAGTGTATGGGGTAATTAACTCAGTAGTATAGTATTTCGCTTACACCGAAAGAGCCGGAAGTGCAAATCTTTCATTACCTTTTAAAATGAAGCTTAGATAACTCAGCAGTAGAGTGGTGTACTGAAAATCCATAAGTCAGAGGTGCGATTCCTTTTCTAGGCAATGCGAGTATATAGCTCAGTGGCATAGCGGCGGGCTGTTAATCCGTAGGTCCGGGGTTCAATACCCTGTATACTCTTATCAATTGCACAAAATAGTGGAGCCCTCGTCTAGTGTTAGGACGTCGCCTTTTCACGGCGAAAACAGCAGTTCAATTCTGCTGGGCTTCATTTAGAATAAAATTTTGTTTTAAAGTTAGTATAAAGCTAAACTGAATTTTAAAATATAACAAGTTTTAGGATTTATCCTATAAAATTTATTGGAAGATTTTGACTCTGGATCGGGTTGAACGCTTTGAAAAGAGGAATAATACATGCAAATTTAACGTTTTATTTTTATAATATAGACGTTTTGCACGGGTGAGGAATTTATTGGTTTGAGTTAAATTGTTTACCTTACAGGTCGAGATAAAGCTACATTGTAGGAAAATATCGAATACTAAAAAAGCAATAAGCCCTGTTTGATAACGCAGTAAGGGAGTATGCTGCTATTTTTGCTACATCGCGTAAGGTAACGGCTTACGTAGAAACATCCCTAAATGTTCTGGGAGGATGAACATTCACATCAGAAATGGAATACGGTCTGAAACCCTTTGCGGGGGCGGCAGTATGGAAGTCTGGACAATGAGTTGTAAAAGCTTAATCTGGCCCCTTTTCTTTACGCGAAGAAAATTTGATTGTAAACCGTAGGGGGATATAGCAATCTACGCTATATGCCAATAAATAAAATAGTCCTGGGCAACTCTGTGCCAGCAGCCGCGGTAAAACAGAGGGGGCGAGCGTTAACCATCATGACTGGGCGTAAAGGGTACGTAGGCGGATACTATTAAAACGGCTTGAGGGGAATGTTTGCGTATCGACGCAATCCTACTATTTGCAATGTTTATCTACTGAGATAAGATGAGGTTAGTGGAAAGTGATGTTGAATGGGCTAAGCCCCAATATATTAAGTAACACCAATGGCGCAGGCAGCTAACCGGACTTAATCTGACGCTAAGGTACGAAATCTGGGGGAGCGAGATGGATTAGATACCCAAGTAAGTCTCAGACGTCAACTATGTGTGTTAAAGTGTATACGAAGTTTCTTTGTGTATTAAAGCTAACGCGTTAAACACATCGCCTGGGAAGTAATAGTTACTGAAACTTTAAGAGATTGACGAGAATTTATACGAGCTGTGGCGCATGATGATTAATTAGATAAAACGCAAGACACCCTACCAACCTTATGAGTGATAGGTATAGCTTTTTAAATGTTTAATAGTAAATTAATTTACTATTGCGTACGAACAAACTGGTTGGAACGAGAACATTTATAATTTTATTCAGCTCATATAATTGAAATGAACTTTTCATGTAAATATTGTAAATATTTAAGTAAATACTCATTTATTACGCTTAGGGCTATTCGACTAAACGGTTATTTAGTTTACAAAAATTATCAAGCTTAACTCACGGAGATGCATGGCTGTCGTAAGTCCGTGTAGTAACATGTTAGGTTCAATCTAAGAGAATACAGTAACCGCTAGCGAAGGGTGCGAGTGCTCAAACGGACGAGACCCCTATTATAGTTGACAATTTAATTCAGTTTAAAAGCAAACTAGAAAACTGCTGGTGCTCAACCATAGGAAGGCGGGGATTACGTCAAGTCCTCACGCCCACGAGGTCTGGGCTTCAGTCGTGCGACAATGGAAATTACAAAGAGAAGCGATAATTAACGTTGGAGCAAATCTTAAAAATTTTCAGGTAATTGGGATTGTTTGCTGAAACTCGCGAACACTATAAATAACGTTGGAATAGCTAGTAATCGAATATCAGCATGATTCGGTTAATGTGTTAATGAATTCCGTACACACCGCCCGTCACGGACTGTTCTATAACCGTTTAAACATGTCGGCTGCTATTTTTGCTCGAAACACTAATAGTAAGTAATATGGTGAAATAAGTTATGGGGTGGTACGAAGTCGTAACAAGGTAATCGTAGGGGAACCTGTGGTTGGAGAATATGAGTCAATTTAGTATTATATTGAAATTTTATAACTTAAAGGGATGTAGTTTAACGGCAGAGCGTTGGTTTTCAAAACCGAATAAGGGGGTTCAATTCCCTCCATCCTTGTTCTAACGTTTACTTTAATTAATAGTGGAGACCTTAGCCATAAAATATGAAAGTTTAGTAAAATTTAACGACTCATAAATTTAAATTTAATTTTGAACGCGGTCTTGTTCATTTGAGAGGGAAACACTAATTTAAAATAAATAACCAAAGCGAAGTGAATTGACTTAATAGCTTGAGGTAATAGAAATCAACAGAGATTTTGATAGTAGTTGGGAGCGAATTCAAATAAGCTTGATAATGTTAAATAGACTGTAAACTTAAAAAGCCGTGAAGCTGTATATTATTGGTGAGATTCCTGTTAAGTGATATTTATTAAACAAATTATTTAAAGTAATGCAATATAATTATTGTATTGTAACAAATACGGGAGTACCATCTTCTAAAGCTAAATATACTTTTATGTGCGATAGTGTACAAGTACTGTGAAGGAAAGGTGAAATAGACACCGAAGCCGGAGTGAAAAGAGGTAAAATAATTAATTAATTGAGCAGATGCATACTTTTATAAGTAATATCGTACCTTTTGTATAATGGGTCAGCAACTTAATTTATAACGCAAGCTTAAATATTATTTTTGTAGGCGTAGTAAACGCAAGTAATTTACATTAAAGTTTTATTAATTACACCCGAAGTCAAATGATCTAGTCGCTAACAGGTAATAGACCGAACCCGTTTCTGTGGAAAAATTTTGGGAGGATTAGCGACTGGGGGTGAAAGTCTAATCAAATTTTAGGATAGCTGGTTCTCTGCGAAATATATCTTAGTATAGCGCTAGTATCTAATTAGTTTGTGGTAGAGCTACTCTTATAAGTTTACGTAAGTAAAATTTTGGGGAAACTCCGAATGCTAACTACAATTATATCTAGTAGACAGACTCTAAGTGCGAAGGTTTAGAGTCGAAAGGGAAACAGCCCGTGCTTACTAGCTAAGGTCTCTAATAAATGTTAAGTTAAAATCAAAAATATATAGCTATAAGTATAATGATTGGTAGGCTCGGAAGCTGCCACCCAAAAATGAGTGCGTTAAAGCTCTACATTCTAATTATGATTTATTTCATTAAGTTTATATTATATGATGCAAATGTATCGAGGATAAGCAAATAACCGAAGCTTTAAATAAATTTACTAATGTAAATTTTTAGTAGCAGAGCGTTTTGTACAAAATTATAAATAAGAATTTTTATTCAAAATTGACTATGCTGACATGAGTAACGAAAAACACATATTAAATTATTGTCGCCTAAAGTTAAAGGTTTTCTGCGTTCAGTCTTTCTGCGCAGAGTTATTCGGTCTCTAAGAAAAAACGAAAGTTATATTTTAACGAGAGAATTAAATTATTTTATAAAGTTTGCATACCTTTTTAACGGACAATAAAAATTTATGTAATAAGTAATTTTTATGGTAAGTTAATTAGCAAGAAAAATTCAAATTCAAATTACCGTACTACAAACCGACACAGGTCATCTAATAGAGCATATTAAGGCGTTTGAAAGAACAGTATTTAAGGAACTCGGCAAAATTGCACCGTAACTTCGGAATAAGGTGATCTGCTATATATCTTGATATAACGGCAGTGACATATAATATGATAAAGCGACTGTTTACTAAAAACACAAGACTTTGCTAAATTGTAAAATTATGTATAAGTTCTGACGTCTGCCCGGTGCTCCAACATAAAGAAGGTTGTTAATAGCTTCTGACTAAGATAAAGTAAACGGCGGCTGTATTTTGACGGTCCTAAGGTAGCGAAACTCCTTGATTGGTAAGTTCCATCCCGCATTAATGACGTAACGACTTTCTTACTGTCTCTAGTACTGATTTAGTTAAATTGAACTTTCCGTGAAGATGCGGAATAGTTATGGCTAGACGGAAAGACCCCATGCACCTTAACTATGGCACACTGATATTGTTTTAAAAGTTCTTTGTGTAGGATAGGTGGGAATCGCGTATGAACTTAGTCTCAGAGATACTCTTGAAAGTACCACCCTAAGAACACTTTTAAAACTTAACGTTTTGGTCAACAACTAAATCTTATTATATTTGTGTAGTGCAGTTTAACTGGGGCGGTTACCTTCTAAAAATTAACGAAGGTTTGCAATAAGTTAATTTCAATAAATACCAACATTTATTTGATAGTATAATAACTAATATTAACTAGACTGTGAGATTAACAAGTCAAGCAGAGGCGAAAGCCGGCTATAGTAAGCAGCGATCTCTGAATGGAAAGGGTAGCTCATAAGGAACTTAGGTACGCTGGGGATAACAGGCTGATAATCCTTTAGAGACCATATCGATGGGATTGTTTGGCACCTCGATGTCGGCTTTTCGCATCCTGGAGCTGGAAGCGGTTCCAAGGGTAGGGTTGTTCACCCGCTAAGGCGGAACATGAGCTGGGTTTAGAACGTTGCAAAACAGTTCGGTCCCTATCTACCATGACTGATTATAAATTGTGAAGTCTTAGTATTAGTACGAAAGGACCGTGTAAAAGTAACCGCTGGTGAATCAATTGTTGAGCATACTTAGCATAGTTGAGTAGCTACGTTTCGAAAGGATAATTGCTGAGTAAATATAAAGTAAGAAGCCATTTTCAAAATATTTATATAATTAATATAGACAACAACTATTTTATTAGATTATAAGTTTTAAATTTGTAAAAATTTGCTTAATTTTTCTAATTAGATAATTTTAAGCGTAAGCACTATTCCGTGTTTATCTCACGGTGCAGTAAAGCTAGCTAGAAAGTTTAAATTTATGGGACAGCTTGAATCATATACGTTGCAAGATATTTACTTAATAGCTATTGTGTCTGGGTTTTTGGCCGCGTACTTTGCAGAGGAAATAGAAGCTACTATCGAGTCACTAATACCTTATATTTATAGTATTAATCTAAAATCAAAAAAAAATCGCAAGCTGCTAAGTACGAGAATTTTTGCCGGAGACATTATAGGCGCTATGCACAGTACTTACAGTTTCTTAAATCTACCACAAGTCGGGTTTGTGGCTATAGAAAACCCCATAAGCGAAAAAGAAATTTGGCAGGATCCATTTTTAAATAAGTTTGTGGGAGAGGAGGGGGCATTGGACGTGACATTAGAGGGTAGTAATAAAGGGTAATATGTTGAGCTTATTTACATTTTTTATAACCGCATGCCTCCTGACTGGCATAATTGTTTTTGCAACATACTTTATTAACCTACCTTCTAATGATTACGAAAAACATTCAGCGTATTAATGCGGTTTTGAACCTTTCGGGGATGCCCGATCATTTTTTGATATACATTTTTATATTATCGGCTTACTGTTTATTATCTTTGACTTAGAAGTTGTTTTTTTAATTCCGTTTGTTGTTGACCTAAGCAATATCACTTTATTGAGTTATCTTAATATGCTTGTATTTATGTTGATTATTTTAATTGGATTTTATTACGAGTGGGCGATCGGTCTACTCGAGTGAGTGCCTTCAAAAATAAACGTTAATGTCAATTAAGTTACAAGATTACATAAACACGTTGTTGCAGTCTTCGCTAAGTGATTTATTCTTGAATTTAATTATTCACAATAATGTTACAGGAGGGGCTGAGTTTAGTTTTCTATCGAGCACTCCAATTGGCTTAACACTTTGTTTTTTGCTAGCAGATGGCGTCCTTATTGCCGGTGTAGTTACTCTAATTATTGTTCTGGGTTTAAAATACAAAACCTTGAGTGCTGCTGCGCTAACGAAGGTGCTACTAAACGTTAGTACAGTTTCTATTTATGTTAGTTTTTTTATTAATTTATCGGGGGTAGTAGTAGGTTTTACATACTTAACGAAATATCACTTAAGTTTATTTGAAAATGCTTACACTTTTAGCCTCTTCTCACAGTTAGTCAAACTAGTATTACTCTTAATTGTCGGTTGCTTGTATACGCTATTCACGTCAGTTTATTTTTCAAAAGTTCAAAGTGTTGAGCTACCGCTGCTTATTCAAATTGCTTTAGTTTTTTGTAGTGTAATTGTTTCGAGCACAAATTACGCTTTACTTTTACTGTCGTTAGAGGGGTTTAGTTTAATTCTTTATATAATGACTACCTTAGGTAGAGTCTATGGTGGTGTAACTGCTGCCGTAAAATACTTTGCATTCGGTACTTTAGGCTCCATATTTTTATTTTGAGGCTCGGTTCACTTTTATACGATTGTACCGTCTTTTACATTTAACATAATTAATGTGTTGTTACAGCAGGCACCAGTCGAATCAGCTATTTTAGCGAACTCACTAGAGTTCGCTACGACTGCCATTGCTTTCGGCTTCATGTTAAAACTTGGTGCAGCGCCAATGCATCAGTGAGTTGCAGATGTGTATGCAGGTTCGCACATGTACATAACCGCATTTTTTTCGATTTTTGTAAAGTTTTTACTATTTATTGTATTTTTAAATTTAGCGGTCAACTTTAATTGTGATGCACTTTTACAGCTATTTGCAGCCGCATCCTTGTTGATTGGCTGTGTTTTGTCAATCCGCCAAGTGGAAATTAAACGTCTTCTTGCTTATAGTTCTATTGTTCATATTGGGTTTATGCTGATAGGTGATTTTACTGCTTCAATAATTTATTTATTAACCTACACAGCAAGCGCACTTCTTTTATTTTCAGTTTTGTTAAACTCGGAAGTCGCTGGCAAAGAGCTGATCTATTTAAATGATCTCCGATTTGTTAGGAAAACTAGCTATTCGCAAACTTTATATTTAGTTATTGCCCTCGCTTCTTCCGCAGGTTTACCTCCATTCGCGGGTTTTTACGGTAAGTTTTTAATTTGACTGGGCTTAATCGAAGACCTTTATTTACTCAACAATAATTACTCATACCTAATACTATTTTTAAGTATTGCAATTAGCTTAATTACAATATACTACTACATGCGCTTAATTGCATACCTATTTATCGGTGACGATTCAGATACGTATGCAGTACGAATTTATACGTGAACGCTTAGTAATAAAGTTTACACTTTAGCTTTTATGCAACTCGTTTTAGCGCTGTTAGTTCTATTGTGAACTTTTATTCAGCCATATTTATTAAATGTTATACGCGTACTTTAGTGTATAATAAAGTTATCCCTTTAAAGTAAACAAATCTTATGAAAACTCTACTAAATTTAAACTCGACACATTTATTATTTAATACTGAAAAATTTTGGACCATTTCAGAAACGTTGTCGTTAATCGTAATTAATACAACATCTGAATTTTTACTATTATACAGTTTTATTGTGTTATCTCTACTAGCAACTTTCTTTCGCAACTCAATATATAAAGTATTGAATTTGGGGGTGATGAGTATACTTGTTGCTGGGCTTTGAAGTTATACAACTGATTTGACGTTTATCTATGTAGTTTATATTTTAGCATTTGTTGGTGCAGTAATTATGCTATTTTTAAGTGTTATTTTGATGCTTCCATCTAGCGCTATTTCTTCTAACCGCGCCGCTATAAATATTTTATTATTGCAAAGTACTGATACATTCATATTTAAATTTGGCAGCTTTTTCCAGCTTTTAACCGTTGTAGTTATAATATTTACTATACGTTATTTTATCTATGATATATATGTTTTACTAACAAAGCACACAAGCCGCTATTTTAAAAAAGCGACAAGTGTTGTGACTTTAACAGTTTTAGACGGTACCGACTCGCCTGTATTCGGAAGTTTGCGTCAGTATATTGAAAAGTATAATTTTTATGGTCATAGTTTGGCATCAGACAACGCGCTGGCGTTTGCAAAGAGCCAAACATTGTTTGATTACTCGGAAATAAATGTTGTTAGAGAGCGAGTATTGGCTCATAGTTTATTAGGTGCTGAAGTTTCAACACCTTTGGTTTTATTGGCGGTGCCTAAAGGCTTTAATGATTTTAAATACAGTAGCGCATCTTTTTTACATGCTGTAATGGCTGTGTTTTATGAATTTAAAAAATATTATACATATAGGATCGAACCAGTTTTTTTTAAGTTTCTAGCTTTTTGCGCTGTGCATTGTGGTGGTAATAGAGAACAGGCTGGTAACTTTAGGAGCACTAAGTGCAGTCGTATTGACGATTATCTATTAAACAGCACCGAATACACGATTTTATCTGTAAAAGATACTTCTGACCGTAGCATTATAATTATACGCTACATTCCCTGATGAAGTCCATTTAGCTTTACAAAAGTAGCTCTATCGAGTAAGCTTATTAAGGTTATAAAATTTATTTACTGGCATGCGGCTAACATTGTGTGTAACGTGAATTCATGACGTACCCTTGCGAGTGCAGTGCGTTCTTACATCGATTACACTATAGTATATTCTCGATATCTTTTTAATAAAACATTCTTACCTACCGCGCCTGTTAATGTCATTATGTATTTATACAATAACCCTAAAATATCGGCAGAGTTTAAGGCTTTGTGATTTGTACATGGGGTGCAATACTACATATTCAAGTATATTGACGCAAAATTATTTGCTAATAATGCTCGTAGTTACAAATTGAAACATGGTTATGCTCAGCCGGCGTGGTTTGCTTTAGAAAAATTTTATTATCCAAAACAGCCAGCCCGTGACATTAAATTTAGCAAATTTCCGCATAACCTCACACCGCAAATAGTAATGTATTATGAGCCAAGCGGTGTTCTCGTTGCAGTTGATAAGTTTTTACTAACAACCTACGCAGCAAATTTTGGGGTGTACAAAATTGGTATAGATTTTTATAGTCGCAACTATAATCGTATGCTGCTTTTGCTGAACATAATTTGATTTTTAATTAAAAACTTAGTTATGAACTTAATAGGTGTTACTGCGTTAGCCTTAAACGCAACGATTTCAGTAGTAATCGAAATCGCTGCGCAAGCTATTACCTACATTTCTGTATTCTTGCTTGCTGTGCCAGTTATTTTTTTTAAATCGCCTATCAGTTTACTAGAACACGGTGGCCCAGAAAATCTAAGTGCTATACAGCAGGGTCTCTATTCCAGCAATCCTATGTTATTACTGATGTCGGTGACCAGTTTATTAGTCGCGCTAATTGGTGCTGCTGTTATATTTGCTAAAAAGAAACTGTAAACGCTTATGCGCACAGTACTACACTAAACAACCTCTTATGCTAACTATAATAATTACTATTTTATTTGCATTATTAGCTATTGCATTTTTTACTATTGCGGAACGTAAATTATTAGCATCAATTCAAAGGCGTAAAGGTCCAAACGTAACTGGGTTTTGAGGTATTTTACAGGCGTTTGCTGACGGTTTAAAACTACTATTAAAAGAAATTATTATACCGGTTCGTTCAAACTGGGTTTTATTTTTGCTGGCCCCTTGTCTAAGCTTAGTAATTTCACTGACAGCGTGGGTATTTATACCATTTTCTGAATTAAACTATATCACTAATTTTGATTATAGTTTATTAATGCTTTACGCGGTATCGTCTTTAGGTGTGTACGCTATTATAGGCGCGGGTTGAACGAGTAACTCAAAATACGCCTTTTTAGGAGGTTTAAGATCTGCCGCACAACTTATATCATATGAAGTTTCGATCGCTTTACTTTTATTACCTGTTGCGGCCTGTGCGAACTCTTTTAATTTAATAGAAATAGTCAACCAACAGAAAAGTATCTGATTTATTGTTCCATTACTACCTGTCGGTATCATATTTTTTATTTCGGTTTTAGCAGAGACAAACCGAGCGCCGTTTGATCTACCTGAAGCTGAAGCTGAAATTGTCGCGGGCTATAATGTTGAGTATGCTTCTATGACTTTTGCAATGTTTTTTTTGGCGGAGTACTCAAATATGCTATGATTGTCGGCGGTTATTGCAATATGTTTTTTTGGCGGCTGACTCTCACCGATTTTTTTTTTACCACATTCGATGTTTTGATTTTTATTAAAAACACTAGGCGTCTGCTTTGCGATTATTAAAGTTCGCGCAAACTATCCACGGTATCGATACGATCAACTTATGACGTTAGGTTGAAAAACGTTTTTACCTTTTGCAATTGGTTACTTTTTATTCGTAACCTCGATAATACTGGCAATTTAAATGACTACACTGCAGTTTGCTATTAATATCGCAACTTGGGCGGCTGAAGAGCAGTATAGTAATGTTTTATCGCATCTAAAATTTACGCACGAACTAGCTCCGCTGTCCATTTCTATTTTTTTAATTGGATTGATTGGGTTTCTAGAGAGCAAAGAATTTTTAAGCTTATTAATTAGTACTGAAATAATGATGCTTGGTATAAATTTTTATCTAATTACTAACGCGGTGCTGTGAGGTGATTATAAAGGACAAGTTTACGCTTTATGTTTTTTAGCTATTACCGCCGCTGAGACTGCAATAGGTCTTGGTATACTGATTTTACTATACCGCGTTAAAGGTAAAATTTCGTTTGATGAGTTTTCAACTCTTCGAGGATAAATTTACCGGTTGTGTATAGAGTTGGAGCGACTTTTTAGATATGATTGCTATTGAAAGTAAAATAAAAACTGCCGATAACGCAGGTGCAATATTATTTACCGTTATTACTATACAAAATGGGTTCAAGCGTCGTTATGCTTATTTAGGTGAAATGGTAGGGGTAGTAGCGCACTCACTAAAAGCTTATAAGCACACGGACGATAAACAAAAACTTGCTAAGCTTGCAAAAAAAGTTAAGTATAAGCGTAAAATTAAGAATAAAAAAAAAAAACAACCAAATATGCGCCCATACCTTGCGTTGCTTGTCTCATTAAAAAAATCGACAAGGCGGAAAGATGGGTCATACATAAAATTTGACGAGAATAGGGGAATGACTTTTACTGAGCCTACAAAGTTTGGTCCGGCGGGTAAAACCGAAAATATTCCAAATTTTATCGGAACTAAAACTGTGGGACCTGTTTGTATCGAGTTAGTTAAGAATAAAATAAGTAAAACTAGATTTAAATCGGTCATATCAAAATCCGGGTCGATAGTTTAAAATGCATAGACTCGAACGATATGATACTATGATAAAATCTGATTTAACTTCTAAATCATTTTTTTTTTTTAATAAACGACCGGCCTTTAATTTAATTTCTTTAGCGGCTGGGCTGTATAAAGCCGCGAGTGTAACGCCGGAGCATGCTCTTATTTTTAATATCTTATGCGGCGCTCTTGGTGTTCCCAGACTACAGGTACACGGTAAAAAGCAAAAAATTACCCTTTCTTTAAATACACAACTAGTTAAAAAAAATAAGTGAATAGTCTTTGATAAATTGGTAAATGAGCTTCTGCCCCGTATTAACGATTTTTATTCGCTGAAATTTAATAAACCCGATAATTCAAATTTTACCTTACGGTTAAAACAAAAATTTACACCACTTACTGATTTTGAAGAGTTGGTTAACCTAAATATGTATAATACACATAAAGGTATATTCTTACCGTTAACTGTGCACTTTAATTTAATAAATACGAGCTACCACCAAGTTAGCGAGCAGTATCTGAGAATGCTGAAATTGCCGTTTATTTTTTACGTTAAACGCCCGGCACCAGCGTTAGATGATTTTGTAATTGCATAAAATATAAACGACCTTATAAATCTAGCCCTTAAAATAGATTTTACTAATTTTAAAGTACGATTTTTACTTAAAATAATATACTAAAATGATTATTAATGCAGCAAAAATAATTGCAGCTGGTTTAGCTACTATATCTTTAATTGGTGCTGGAGTTGGTATTGGAAATGTTTTTGGATCTTTTTTAGTTGCTCTTTCTAGAAATCCGCTTCTTTTAAAAACATTATTCACATACGCAATTCTTGGATTTGCACTGGTTGAAGCAATCGCACTATTTGGCTTGATGATGAGCTTTTTGCTATTGTTTGGCTTATAGGCCTTTGCAACCATGCTGGAAAGGTATCCAAGTGTCCGAAGTAAGAAGATTGTAAATCTTTTGCGTTATGCCGCGTAGGTTAAAATCCTACCCTTTCCAATATAAATGTAGTTTACGCCTAGTAAGTCATCTATTAATTCTCAATAACTGCCGTGATCCCGTAAGATCTCAAGACGAAGCAGCGAATTATACGTTTGATACTTTTAAGAAACCAACCGTGATAACACCTTACTATATACACTTTTCTTACTCAATAAAGCACTGTTGTTGCGTAAAATCGGACGGTTACAAATCAACCAGCCGCAGTTTGCAAACATTTTAAAGTTGCGGCTCATGTTTTTCGAATAACGTTTGATTTATTATTTTTAAACTAGTTATAAAATAAAATTATGTAAATACTGAGTTTACTATGCAAAATTTATTATTGTTTGTACTAATCTTTCCATTACTATCTTTTATTATAGTTGGTATTTATGGACGTTACCTAGGTGTTTACGGGAGTATGTTATTAAGCGTTATTAATATAGGCTGCGCGTTGTTATGTTCGATTATTTTGTTCATATCGCTAAGCTTCAGCACTGCTATATATATTGAGCTGTGAAATTGAACTACCGTTAATGAATTTTTATTGCCTATGGGGTTTCGCTATGACGGCTTAACTGCTATTATGTTTTTAGTGGTAACGATGGTTTCATTTTGTGTACATGTTTACTCGTGTGTTTATATGTACACCGACCCATTTTTAACTCGATTCATGAGCTACCTATCGCTTTTTACGTTTTTTATGTTAGTTTTAGTTTCGTCAAGTAATTTACTTGTTTTATTTTTAGGTTGAGAAGGTGTTGGTTTGTGTTCATATTTATTAATTGGATTTTGATATACACGAGTGCAGGCGGGTAAAGCTGCAACAAAAGCTTTTTTAATTAATAAAGTCGGAGACTTATTTTTACTGACTGGTATTAGTCTGGTATTTGTAATTTTTCACTCAGTTGACTTTGGTACAGTAAGCGCTCTAGCCCCTTATTTCCCTGTAGATGTGTTAGAAATAACTGCGGGGTTTTTATTAGTAGGTGCTGTTGGAAAGTCAGCTCAGGTTGGTTTACATACATTATTGCCGGATGCTATGGAGGGTCCTACACCAGTATCGGCCTTAATTCATGCCGCAACTATGGTAACGGCAGGTGTGTTTTTATTAATACGTAGTTCAACTATCCTTGAATATACTCCTCGTATACTAGTACTTATTGCTTTTTGAGGGGGCGTTACTGCTTTTGTATCTGGTACTATCGGCAGTGTCCAAAACGATATTAAAAAAATTATCGCCTACTCTACGTGTAGTCAACTTGGTTATATGGTTTTAGCATGTGGCTTGTCTTCTTACTCTGCATCTTTATTTCATTTATTAAACCACGCATTTTTTAAGGCGTTACTATTCTTGTCGGCGGGCTCTATAATTCACCTACTATCTGGTGAGCAGGATATTAGGCGTATGGGCGGACTGGCGAAGTTAACTCCCTTTATATATGTCAATATGTTGATCGCATCCTTAGCTTTAGCAGGCTTTCCGTTTTTAGCCGGATTCTATTCAAAAGATTTTATAATTGAAGGGGGTATTGCAAAATTTTGAGTAAGTAATCAAGCGCTTTATTGATTAGTCATAGTATCCGCAATGTTAACTGCTGTGTATTCATTCCGATTGCTAGAGCAGGTATTTTGAAGTGATTATAATGGTTTTAAGCTAGTTATTATGCGGCATACTAAAATTACTAATATTGAAATATTTGTGCTGACTGCGCTCGTAAGCTTGAGCTTAGTAACTGGGTATTGCTTTAAAGATATTTTTATCGGATTTGGCGCAAATTTTTTTAATAACTTTATACATAGCTTACCAGCAAGCTATAATAGCTTAGAATCAGAATTTTTATCTATGGAGGTAAAAATCATGCCACTATTGCTAACAGTGCTAGCTTTTGAGTTAGAATCGAGATTTTTTGAGTGCAAGTGGTTTTATAACGAAGTTGTTAACAGCTATTTGACGTTGCCTGCTCTGGTGTTAAGTCGCCATCTATTTGAGCAGCATGAAAAAATTATATTAGAGCAAAACGGCCCGCTATTCTTCGTAAATCTAGTAGTAAGTTCTAGCACGCGGTATTTTATAAAGTAAAATCCTATAAAACATTATGAAAATCATGTAGGGCTGATATTTAGGCTAAGATCCGAAATGGCGTCGGCCTTGTTTGCAAAACAAGTAACTGTGGGTTCAATTCTCACCTTAGCCTCACTTAAAGCGTGTGTAGCACAGCAGTAGTGCGGTGGCCTTTTAAGCCAACGGTCCAGGGTGCAATTCCCTGCATACGTAGAATTTTAATAATCCGGGTTAGATCAATGGTAGATTGTTTGGTTTGGGACCAAAAGGTTGGGGGTTCAATTCCCTTTCTCGGAATACTTAGTTTGTAGTTCAGCGGTAGAACGTCCCGCTCATAACGGGAAAGCCATGGGTTCGATTCCCGTCTAACTCTTTTATAAAGTAGCTTTGTTGGCGAAGCGGTTACGCAGCGGACTTAAAATCCGCCATACGCTGGTTCGATCCCAGCACAGAGCATTTTGGGAATTAAGGTAATGGTCGCCTGGCGGGCTCATAATCCGTAAGATCCAGTTCGATTCTGGAATTCCCAACTATAGGTTTACACAGTCGAGGATTTTTCTGTAAGTGCGTATTTTTTAAAACTTAATCTAGGCGCTTAAATAATCGGATTAGATGCTAAACAGTCTCCAAGAAGCGCTCACTGGTTGTACTGATAATACTTTTACATAACGGCGTTTAAAATTTTGCAGTATTACAGAGTAAAGGCATGGGCTGAAAACCTCATTGTGTTTCTGGAAGCGTGCGTGATTTATAAACGCGCAACTATAAGCTAGTTTTAGCTTTAAAACTGCGCAGTAACATTATTTCGTCTGTACAAATTTTTGTATTTTTATAAACAAGTGTCTTAGTAAAAATAAAAACTATGATTACCTTTAACCACATTAATATTTTAGAAATTATATTAAATTCACCTCTAGACCAATTTGGAGACGATGAGGATTCTACTGGATTATTAGATAATGCACTAATTGATTTACTACCGGATAGCGGGTATTTAGAAGATTTGTTAGATTTTACTGGCATTACCGAAGTTGACAGCTTAGGCGATTGAGCGATTATCGCCTTATCTAGTAGCGGCACCATTTTTTTTGATGATGAGGATGCTAGTGATAGTGAATGAGAAGAGAGCGACATGACCACTTCAGGTATGCAAGCATCTATATTTAGTGCAAATTTATTAGGAATGATACCTGGTGTAGAAACCACTACAAGCGAAGCATCTTTAACTTTTTTATTTAGTATTTCAACTATGGTTACTTTCATTCTTATCGGATTGTCAATACACGGTATTAGGTATTTATCTATTTTATACCCTACGGGAACGCCTACTGCTATGGCCCCATTTATTATCTTAATTGAGTTTGTATCTTACATATCACGAGCCGTCAGTTTGGGTATGAGATTATTCGCCAATATGTTTGCTGGCCATTCGTTAGTCAAAATTTTAATGTCGCTTGCTTGATTATTTTTAAACTCCGCGTTACCGTTTTTAAGTATACCGGTTTTTATTTTATTGTTGGCTATATTTTTAATGGAAGTGGGTATCGCATATTTACAGTCATACGTGTTTAGCGCGTTGAGTAGTATGTACCTTGAAGACGTTATTCTATTAGGTCACTAAACGTATGTCCAATCTATTGAAAACACGGGCGAACAAAATATTTTTTAAATTTAAAAATATCGGGGAAAATCACTTAATTTATTATCCAGCACCAACTAACTTATTTTATGCGTGAGGTATTGGTTCTTTAATAGGTATTTTGCTAGTTATACAAGTCGGGACGGGGGTTTTACTGGCTATGCATTATGTGCCCCATATTGACGAAGCGTTTACTAGCGTAGAGCGCATAATGCGTGAAGTCCCTTCTGGTTGATTACTGCGATATATGCACGCCAATGGGTCATCTTTTCTATTTATTTTATTATATGCCCACGTTGCTCGTGGTTTATATTATCAGTCATATAAAAAACCAAAGCAGTGAGTATGAGCTAGCGGTGCTTTGTTATTTATACTAATGGCAGGTATAGCCTTTTTAGGTTATACTTTACCTTTAGGGCAGATGAGTTCTTGAGGCTCAACAGTTATTACAAACATGGTGACGACCATACCTTTTTTTGGGTCAAAACTGGTTATTTGAATTTGAGGCGGCTTCGCTATTAACCAAAACACCTTAAATAGGTTTTTTAGCTTACACTATTTTTTGTCTATTATTGTGTTAGCGCTCTCAGCCGCGCACTTAGCTATTTTACATTTAGTGGGCTCAAGTAGCCCTACTGTAAACGAAGTTGAGCTGGATTACACAAAATTTACTCCTTATTACGCGGTTAAGGACTTGGTAACCTTAATATTTTTTTTGTTCAGTTATTTTTTTATTGTATTTTATAAACCAAATTTATTTGGCCACCCCGATAACTATATTCGTGCTGATGCTTTGGTTACTCCTGCGCACATAGTTCCTGAATGGTATTTTTTACCTTTTTATGCGATGTTAAAAGCTTTCCCAAGTAAGGCTGCAGGTGCGCTAGCTATGCTATGTTCAATGCTAATTTTATTTATAGTACCTTGACTTGACTCAATTATAATGGGCTGTGGCAGTTTAATAACAGACCCGAAATATAAACCTGGGTTTGATTTAGCATTTTTAATCTTTATCGCTAATATGCTAACATTAGGATGACTAGGCGGGCTGGCCGTTAGTGATGTAAATCAAATCTGAATGCAAATTGGTACACTGTTATATTTTAGCTACTTTTTAATAGTTATTCCAGGATTAACCTATTCAGAGTGGTTATTTATAGTATACTTTAATCAACTAAAACGTAGGTAACATTTACATTTATAAAACTTTAATTTAAAATAGTTTAGATGGGCTGCTAAAATTAAACTTAACTAAATTTAATTAACAGGGTCGTTATAAAGATATTATTTTGTAGTGTAAAATTAATTATTTAGCTCATTTAAAGTAAGTATAAAAAAGGGGCTTTAACTCCAATAGCATAGTGTCTTATTTGCACTCAGAAAGTTATGGGTGCAACTCCCATAAGCTCCAATTAATTCATATACACAGCTAAAATTTTTGCTCTGTTGGCGAAGTAGTTACGCAGTAGACTCAAACTCTAACATACGCAGGTGCAAGTCCTGCACAGGGTATAGCTGTACCCTCCTTTTTACAAAGTTCCGAGTAAACTAGATTTCGCATAGTTTACTCGCTAACCTGCACGATCTTAAAATATGACTACCGAGAAACAATATCTAGAAGCGCAATATTTATTTAATATTATAAACCCGGCTCTAACAAAAGTAGTATTGGCGGCTTACGATACACCGACGGCAGTAACACTGGCGACACACCGCCGGGCTACTATTGAACTAGCTACATATATCAAACTAAGCAGCATTTTTAAAGCTACTAATCCGCTAGATTGCTATGTGGTTGACGTGGTTGAAAGTAAATACCGATTTACGGTAGTATATACTATTCAAAGCGTTAGTCAAAATACCTTATTGCGGATTGTTACTAAAACTAATGATACGCAACCGCTTATTTCATTGCAAAGCATTTATCCGTCATTTAATTGAGCGGAAAGAGAGGCCTGAGATATGTCAGGGATATTTTTTATTAAGCACCCGGATTTGCGCCGCATATTAACGGACTATGGCTTTACCGGTCATCCGCTGCGGAAGGATTTCCCTTTAAGTGGGTTTAAAGAAGTGCATTATGAAGACGCAACAAAAGCTATCGAATATAGTGCTTTAGAGCTATCACAAAATTATCGAGTTTCAAATTTATTAAACCCCTGAAATTAGTGAGAAAGCGTTCTAAGAAACGAATACCACAAGACGTAAAAGTTTGAGTCCGATCTAAGAACGAGACGGATGAAAACTCTTTTGTAATTTCGACCAGGCAGTCTACACATTGAAAAGCCGGCACTAGACGTAATCGCGCAGTCCAGATCTTAAGCGCTGTAACTGCTGCGGAGGAGTCTAATCACTTATTAAAATCGTTTGTAAACATAAACCATGTTTATTATAACACTTTTCAGCGGCAAATTAAACTTTTTTTTAACAAACATAAAAAACGTTTTTGAAAAATCAGGCAGAATCGAGTTAACGAGGCTCGGTTAAAATATATTAAAAATTTATTTTGAGATTTTCAACAACAGAGCATGAAAAAAAACGCTTATTTTACAAATAAAATAGCATCGCTTAGTAAGAATAAAAATTGCTGCGCTATATTAGGTCGCGCAAGAACATTTAACCGTACTTTTTATATGGCTCGGCATAGTATTCGAAAGCTAGCAGATACTGGATTAATCTCCGGCCTTGTTAAATAAATCATATAAAATGCTAACAATAAAAAAAGCCTATGCAGGAGAATTTAAACATTTTTTATCTATATTGCGCCTAGCAATGCTAGATAACCGGCTGTTTGTAACGTTTCCGAAAAAAAAATTTACCTATTTAACAATTTTACAGCAGTTACAAAAACAGGGGTTTATTGAAAGTTACGAAGAACGCCAGGAACTTATTATTGTTAGTCTAAAGCAATCATATTGAAAAAGTGCTCAATTACCTTTGCATGCGTTTTCTAACATTGAATTAATGCAGTGCAATAAGTATAAAACGAGCACTGTACGTCAAATTATTCAATTTTACCGAACACAAGGTCAATTTGTACAGTGCGCGTTGAGCACCGATAACGGCGTCATTTCTGGCTTAACAGCGTTGTCAATAAAAAAAGGCGGCATTCCTTTATTCAAAATTTACTAGATTGAAAAAGCATTTCCAACGAGGTCGGTTTAAAAATGGCTTAGAGTTGGCGACAGTAAAATTTTGCTGAAAGAACAAATTTAATGCGTGTGCCACTATTAGTTTACAATACAAGCTATATAATCAAAACAGTTTTATTAAAGTGCTAATAATGCGAGGGATTGGTTACCGGTCGTTTGCTATTGTAAACGATTTTCACTCAATAAAGTTATTAAATTATGATTTTTTAATGCAGCAGCGACAGATTTACGCGAATGATGAGCTGCCAACATCTGTGCATGAGTTTAGTAAAATTGTAAGTTTTGATTTACAAAATAGGAATTACTTAATGCTTCGCGCTGGTCACACTAATGATTTATGTTTACCTTTAAACTCGGCAGCAAAAGCAGTAAACTCAAAGAAAAACCGAAAGCTTGTTGTTATTAGTAACGTGCAGGGCATTTCATCAAATACAGCAAAACAACTCTGAACGTACAGGCGGCCGAGTGTATATACAGGTCGTGGTGTTCGTATAAAACATGTTAAGCCAATAAAAAAAGCCGGTAAAAAAGATAAACAAAAAGGTAAAGCCTTTTAAGCAAGTTGAAGGTAAAATCATGGCAACTAAACGCAACTTACAAAAAGTAGTTAAACTACAAAAAATAGTTAAACTACAAAAAATAGTTAAACTACAAAAAATAGCTAGAATTAAATCACCAAAAGTAACGAAACAACAAAAACAAGTTAAGCGTACTACCTATAGTAAAACAAAGATTCTCGCTATAAAAACTAAAGAGAGCACAACTTTTGACTTAAACGTTAATTTCTTTAGTGCCTTGGAAGGTGTTTACAGCTCTTACTGACTTGGAAAGCTTATAAATATGTTACTTGTCCAAGGTAAAAAAAAGGTTGCAACTAAGCACATGCATCGCTCTCTCGTTGTAATAAAATATGCCCGTACTACAAACCCGCTACTTTTGCTATTAGAAATAATTGATAAAATAAAACCGAGTTTTCGGCTCCGTAACTATATTGTACGACGTGTACAAGTAAAAGAGTATCCTATAGTCACGTTCCGATCACGGCAACTTATCATAGCTCTACATTGATTAAAGCTAGAAATATATAACACTTATCAATTAAAGTCGTCTTTGGCGGATAGAATTACAAGTGTTCTTTTAAACTTTGTGTCCACGCCAAAGAACAGCCTTATTAAGAAGCGCCTAGAGTATACAAAACGTATAATTGCGGGCCAGTTTAATATTCGCTATACATGAAAATAGTTTTTGTATAATAACATTATAAAAATTTAACTTAAAAGGCCTAATTGGTGAAGCGGCTTACACACTGGATTTAGGATCCAGCATACACGGGTTCAAATCCTGTATTAGGCAAATATCTATTACGGATATCTAAAGTGAAAATAGCTTAATAGTAAAGTGTTCGATTGTGGCTCGAAAGACTGCAGGTGCAATTCCTGTTTTTCACAAACGGTTAGTAGGCTTAGAGTATAGTCTAATGACAAGACGTTCGGCTTTGAATCGAAAAAAGAAGGTTTGATTCCTTCTACTCTAAACTTATATAGACAGCACACAATATTAAAAACTGCTTAACAAATTTTTTCTAAAGCATGGTTTGCTTGTAGAAATCAAAAGATCAGACTTTAAAATTTGTATACTACTAAATGATATACCCATTACTACTAATTCCACTAACCACGTTAATAATTATTTGTACTATAGGCTGATATAAAAAAGCCGATTCTGAAGTTACTTATAAACCGAATTCTGGCAGCAGCGCTTCGATTATGCTTTTTACATTACTATCCCTTTATACTAACTTAATTTATGCCGTGATGTTGTGAAAGCATTACCCTCAATATTTAAAGAATGGTTTAGTAGTGTATCCAGCAAATTCCTGGTTTGAGTTACACCATTCTCTGAGCTTACCATTTATTATCCTTAGCACGTCAATTTTAATTATTGCATTACTAACGGCTTGGTACTCCGTAGTAAATAAGCTATTATTTACTGCGTTATTATTAATATCTGAAGTATGCTTAGTTGGCAGCTTTGCTTGCACTAATTTATTTATATTTTTACTCTTTTTTGAAGCTTCTGCATTACCTATTTTTATATTGATTGTATATTGTGGCAGCCCCCGTCGTGAACGATTGAAGGCAAGTTTTTATTTTTTATTCTTTACTTTGTATGGGTCGCTTTCTTTACTGCTACTAATTTTAAATACTTACGCCCTCTCGCAAATTAGTTTTATACATGAGGCGCCGTTAAATAATTATACTGCGTGAGTTTTATTATTTGTAGCATTTGCTGTAAAAATACCTCTTTTTCCGTTCCATATATGACTACCATATGCACATGTCGAAGCTTCTACCTCCACGTCAATAATTTTAGCTGCACTGATGTTAAAATTAGGCGGGTACGGTATAGTTCGCTTTATGTTACCGCTCTTTGCTACTGAAGTGCACTTGTATTTCAGACCGCTAGCATTATTTACCAGTGCAATCGGCGTAATTTATGGGGGTATCTGCGCACTGAGACAAATCGATTTAAAAAGACAAATTGCTTTTTCATCGGTATCTCATATGAGCTTTGCTATACTAGGTGTATTTACTTTTACCGAAATAGGTATTAAAGGAGCTGTCTATTTAATGCTTAGCCACGGCTTAACCTCTTCGGCGTTGTTTTATTTAATTGGCGTTCTATCTGACAGATATCACACTCGGTCGTCGATGGCGTTTGGGGGTTTACTTGGTTTAATGCCGTTGTTTTCATTTTTTTTAATATTAGCTTCACTAGCTAATGTAGGATTTCCTGGTACTAGCGGGTTTTTACCGGAGCTGTTTATATTGGTTTCAATAATGTCATCAACATCGTTTATTTTATTTCCGGCACTATTGGGTATGCTACTTACGACAGCCGGTACATTAGTGACGTTATTGCGTTTATTATTCGGCCATTCGAAGTCATTGTATACTAAGTCAACTTGAATTGACGTTACAAAAATTGAATTTTTTGTACTAGCGGCTTTATCGCTGTGAATGATAATTGCTGGGCTTTACGACGTGTTGCTAAGTATTTAAAACCACAGTTAGTACTTTTATTATTACTATTGAGTTAAAATAGCCTAAACTTATAAAACGGGTAGTTTTACACGAGAAAACTGTATGTTATAAAATGTTAAGCTTATAAATAATATTGATTATGCGCACGCGTAAAGGTGGGGGAAGAACCGCAATGGCCGCGGACTTGACTGCTAATCAAGTTTTTGTGGGTTCGATTCCCTCCTTCCTCATCGTCTATAATTAGCTTGTAACTCAGTAGCATAGTGTGCGCTTGATAAGCGCAAAGTCGCCGATGCGAATTCGGCCAAGCTCTTCGCAAAAGCCCTAAAAATGACAAAGTCAACTATATTAAATACTCAAAAGAATGAAAAGCTTGTTAAAGCGTATAGTATAAATTTTGGACCACAGCATCCTTCTGCACACGGCGTATTGCGCTTAGTTTTAGAAATGCATGGAGAAGTTATTATAAATGCAGATCCACATATTGGCCTATTACACCGTGGTACCGAAAAATTAATGGAATTTAAAACCTATACTCAAGGATTACCTTACTTGGACCGCCTGGACTACGTCTCTATGATGGCGCAGGAGCACACTTTCTCTTGTGCAATTGAGAAAATAAATGATATAATTGTGCCAGTCCGCGCCCGCTATATTCGCGTTATTATGCTAGAAGTTACACGTATTTTAAATCATTTAATGTCACTAACGACGCATGCTATGGATGTCGGAGCCTTAACTCCGTTTCTTTGAGCATTTGAAGAAAGAGAAAAATTAATGGAAATTTACGAGCGCGTTTCTGGCGCAAGAATGCATGCGAATTACGTTAGACCCGGCGGCGTTTCTCAGGATTTACCATTAGGAACACTACATTCGTTAAACATATTTGCAAAACAATTTCCCTCGCGTATCGATGAAATAGAGGACTTGCTCACTTCAAACCGCATCTGGAAAACTCGATTACAAGGCGTTGGCTCAATAAGTTTACAAAAGGGTTTGCTCTGAGGGTTTAGTGGGCCTATGTTAAGGGGGTCTGGAGCTTTGTGAGATTTAAGAAAATCTAATCCGTATGAGATGTATCAATCTGTACCGTTCGCTATTCCACAGGGCAGCCTGGGTGATTGCTACGACCGCTATCTAGTGCGCGTCGAAGAATTAAGAACTAGTGTCGAGATTTTAAACTACTGTTTAAGTGCTATCCCGGCTGGCGAAATCAAAGCGACAAACATAAAATTAGTGCCGTCAAAAAATACAATGAAAGGTTCTATGGAGTCGGTTATACAGCATTTTAAAACTATGTCGTCTGGCCTTAGCTTACCAAAAGAAGAAATTTACTGTGCGACAGAGGCGCCAAAAGGTGAGTTTGGTGTATTTTTATCATCTGCTGGTAAGTTTCAACCAAACCGTGTAAAGCTACGAGCCCCTGGATTTTTTCACTTGCAGGGGACGAAATGTATGTCATATCAGCATTTATTAGCAGATGTTGTGACTATTATTGGTACCATGGATATAGTGTTTGGTGAGGTAGACCGGTAAAGACGCACGGAGGTGGCACACTTAGTAAAACCAACAGCCTTTCGCGCAGGAAAAACTTATTTTTGACCTTCTAACGTCCTTACTAGTACTGCCAGTGCTTACACCGCTACAACCGGTTTAAATCAGCTTAGTAAGACTATGCTAAAACGTAAGCGGTTATACTTTATAACGGGATCTATAAATATTATTAAAAATAAAAAAATTTTTTACCGACTAATGTACGCCCCGAAAATAAAAACTAAACCGCGGGAGCATCGAATAGGTGCTTTTATAAAACGAATTTTGTGTAAACCCTTTAATTGAAACTCAGAGGATGAAATCGAAAATGCTAAATTTTATGCTTATCGGCGAATTGAAAAAATTGCTAAATTTAAAAAATACAAAATTTCTAAATTTAATAAGTGGTTAAGCCGCAGGATGCTTAGAGGGGCTGCTAAAACAACGTGAAAACGTAAAATCTTGGTAATACATAGTTCGCAAACGCGGCAGTTACCTACCACAAAACAGCCAGATTGCCGCGTGGTGAGCCCCCGTCCGAAAAATTTAATAACTAAAAAGCTACATTCTAGCTATCGAAATAAATCTGCTTGATTTCGTAAATGAACATTCGATCGAATTAGAGTCCGCCGCTTTAACAGCCATGTTTTCGGAAAGCATTTGAGTATTAAATTAAAAAAAAATATAAAAGTCCAAGCTTTAAATGTTTTTTCTTATTTTATTTCTAAAAAATTGCTTAATTACAAAACGCACCAACATCATTTATGAAACCGCAGTTACCGGCGATTCCGATTTCAGTACAAGAATTATTTTGATATTGTTAACGCATTTTTTATTCTAAGTTTAATGGATAATACAGAAAACTTTTTACTAAGCATACTAAAAGTAACTTTACCTCTAATTTTAAAGATACGACGGTTTTTCAAATTTTTAAACGCCGTTATTAATAATATGCCCGAGCTCAGAGAAAAATACTCTGTATTTAAAGTCGCTGTTGCTGGTAAATTAGCTGGTGGCACAAAACGAACAAAAGCGCACTCGATTGGATACGGTATTTTACCGGTACAAACTTTAACAATAAATGCCGTAAATAAATTTTTAGCTTATACTCACATTTATGGTGAATTTGGTTTAAAACTTCTAATGTGCAAAGACTCTACCCCTAAACAGCTAATTCACTGAAAAAGTGGCATGTAAAGTAGTACGCTCTAATGGCGTATAATATTACAAAATTATAAACTTAGTGCATTTAAAATATGACAATTTTACATAGAATTCTTATTGTTCCGCAAAAAAAACGCAAAATTAAGTTAGTAAACTCGCAATTAAACTATTTTAACATCTTAAACACAAATAATTGAATGGCAAAAATTCGTCGACCGTATCGTCGCCCTACTAAGTCTAAAAAATTTTATGGAAAAATATCGCAGCAGACTAGTAACCGCCCATTTCAACGTACTAATAATCGTTCATTTCAACGTACTAATAATCGTTCATTTCAACGTACTAATAATCGTTCATTTCAACGTACTAATAATCGTTCATTTCAACGTACCAGTAACCGCCCATTTCAACGTACCAGTAACCGCCCATTTCAACGTATCAGTAACCGCCCATTCCAACGTATCAGTAACCGCCCATTTCGGCGTACCAACAATCGCGGATTTCGACGTACCCAGAATCGTGGATTTCAGCGTGCGAAAACCCCCTCTAGAGCAAGACAGTCAAAAAAATTTATAAAAGCTCAGCATAATAAACCGCTTAAACTTAATAAGTTAGCAAAGCACTATCGCTCATTAATTAAATCTATAAAACTGACTAAAGCCTATAAACTTATTAAATTTCGTGAAGCTTTTAGAGCAAATGAGCTATCATCTCAATTTTATGTGCGAACAAAATTTTATAAGAAGAACCGCTTACGCCGGTTGACTAATTTATACATAAAGTTCAAAAAATTAACCCGGACTAAACTACCGAAGCTAATCCAACTTAAATTAAATAAATTATTAAACCTCCGCAGATGGCACGCCTTAATCAGCAAGCCCATGCAGCTGCGCAACAAACAAAACGCAGTTAATGACCCGCTAAACTTATATAAATTACTCCGATTATACAAACCTTATAGTAATTTACTTAAGCGTGGTAAACTTCTTAAATTAAATGCAAAAAAAAGGCGTCTTAAATCACAATTATTAAAATTACGCATAACTGAGCCTGTTCGGTATAAAAGGACGTCGACAGTAGTTGCAAAAAGCCTTATTTACTCTTTAAAAACTTTGCACACCAAAAACAACCAAAACATAATTAAAAGCAACGCAAAGCTGGCGTCTCTACCTGAATTGGTGAGATTATATACGAATGAGAAATTTCTACTAAAAACAGTTAAAACACCTCCTAGCGTTACTCTACCCCCCCTTAAACGTAAATCTACCGTTGTAAATAATACGCCTTCAATTAAGGTTAACGAGCCCTCAATTCGGGCCAATAAGCCGGCTTCTTCTGCAGCTAACGATAAATTTACCAATGAGTTAAATGAAGTTAGGAAAATGCTGGCATTTGAGAGACCATGACGCGCCTGAATTCCTAACCCTATTTGAAAAAAGCTGACATATAAAGAAAGAACGGCTCACAAAGCAGAGTTAGACAGGCGAAATGCGCTTAAAATTAAAAGATAAAAATATAAAAGTTTTAAATAGTAAACTACTTTTGACTCCGAAAAAAAGCCAATTAAAGAGAAGTAGTTTAAAGTGTTTTAAAGTAATAAAGCAAAATAACGCAAATTTAGTGTCAACATCATATTGATCCCGGTTAAATTTTAAAAAAAAATTATTATACAAATACGGGTATATAAAACGCCTAAATAAGCGAGCAGCGAAAGTTTATAAAAAGTGAATCGAGCCAGAAATATGAAGGAAGATGAGTTTCTTAGCAAGACGCAACCATAAACAGCGTATAAAGCTGCACCGCAAAATAAAAATTATTAATAGTTGACGTCGTCACAGAAATAAAATAAAAAAGTTAATTTTATCGATAAAATTAAGAAGGCGCCAGTTTTCGCGTAGCGGTGGTAGTATTAAAAATAAATCTTTTCGATACTACCTTACTTATTGAGCGAACGTGCTATTGAACAAAAGTATGTCTCATGCCTTATTGCGCTTTTATAAAATTGCGCAAAGTCGCGCACTAGATAACAGCATTACAAATGTATTAAATTTATTTAGCAGCGAATCTAATCGCCTGTCCGTAATGGATGCAACAAAATTATACAGACAAACATTAGTTTTAAACAGCGAGGATGACCTAGTGAAGCTGTATAACAAATACAAGTTTTATTGCCCGCTAAACTTAACTAAAAAAAGGGGATACCTAAAAGTTGCTAAATCGAGGCTTGTAAAAAAATTCAGTAAACAACGTGCTAGTACTGATAAATTTTCAGCTAAGCAGCGGTATTTAAAATACATGGTATTACTGCGTTATCGGTGACTATATCGGCCGAAATTAAAACAGTTTAAAGTATTTAAAAAACTCTTTAAACGCAGCTTAAAAAAATACCGTAAAATAAATAAAGCCACGCTGTTTATGACGAAACTTCAGCGCCATTTACCTAAATTGACGGGGTACAGCAGCCAACAGCTCTTCAAGCTCTGACTACCCTTTCGTAGGAATTACAGGCAGTACTGAAGCCACACCGGAGCGGTACAAAAATTTAGTCAAATTTTATTATTAACGCCCAGTTCTTTAAGTGTGTTTTTAGGGCTTGTACCTTCATTTACCGCCGGCCAGTGTGCAGCAAAAGCAGGAATCTTTAGTGTAAACGGGTTAACCTCTGTATTGACGCCGCTAATACCTGGGGACATATTACAAATTAATGTAAATTCATGAAAACATTTAAAGCTTATTTTAAATTATCAAAAATGGAATTACAACTCAGTTCAATTACAAGAATTATCATTTTTACAACCTGATTACTCTACTATGATGTTTCTGCTTGTGCGATGACCTGAACGCTATGAAACACTAGCACCAAGCTTTTTAACTGAGCGTTGAATAAGGTACTACGTTCGAGAATTTTCGCCTCGTGTTAGAAAATTTAAAACCAGAAAAGGTAATTGAAAAATCTATAAAGAACTGCCAAAGCGCTAAAACTAGATTTATAAAACAATGATTAAAATGTTTATTAAAAAGAGGGGAGGAGGGGTGCTAGTTGACTTAAAATTTTACAATAAAATAGTTATATTAATAAATACAGGGAGTTTCTAAAATATGCTTTATAAATTAGATTTTATATAAATTAATATGCTTAATACCGCTACACTATTGACTAATAATAATGAGATCGAAACAAACGCGTTTGTGTCATATGGAAAAGTTATTACTAATAAAGACGGTATTATTCAAATCGTTGGGTTATAAGATGTTGTAGTCGGAGAAGTTGTAAGTATTGGCAGCAACTCTGTAGGTATGGTTATGAACATCGAAACAGATAGTATCAAAGCTCTCGTACTTGGAGATGATACGAAAATTGTTCAAGACGATTTAGCAACACCTACTGGAACTCTCTTTTATGTACCGGTAGGTGAAAACCTCCTAGGGCGCGTTGTTGACTGTTTGGGTAAGCCAATGGATAGCGACGAAAAAGTCGTTTATGAAGAATTTAATTACTTAGAGGCGAAAGCTCCTGGTATTATTACCCGTAAATCTGTGCATGAGGCGATGCAAACGGGTATTTTATGTATTGACAGTGCGATTTCAATTGGACGTGGTCAACGCGAATTAATTATCGGTGATCGTCAAACAGGTAAAACAACTATTGCCATAGATACTATTATAAATCATCGTAATTTAGCAAAAGATGATCAGCAAAAATTATACTGCGTATATGTGGCTATAGGACAGCGACTATCCTCTGTCGTTACTTTAGTTGATCAATTGAAAGCACAAAATGCTTTTGATTATGTTACTGTTGTTTCAGCAACTGCTGCTGAACCAGCAAGTTTGCAATACTTGGCCCCGTACACAGGATGTACAATGGGTGAGTACTTTAGAGATAATCAAACTAGTGCTTTGGTTGTGTACGACGACTTATCTAAACATGCAGTTGCATATAGGCAAGTCTCACTACTACTTCGTAGACCACCTGGACGTGAAGCTTATCCCGGTGATGTTTTTTATCTGCATTCAAGATTACTGGAAAGAGCTGCGAAATTAAACGAAGAATTTGGTGCTGGCTCTTTAACGGCGCTACCTATTATTGAAACACAAGCCGGCGATCTAACAGCTTATATACCGACAAATGTAATTTCAATTACTGACGGGCAAATATTTCTTGAAAGAGAGCTATTTTATAAAGGTATTCGACCGGCAATTAACATCGGCTTATCAGTTAGTCGAGTTGGGTCAGCAGCACAAAACCCTTTAATGAAAGAATTTGTTGGTCCATTAAAATTAGAGTTAGCACAGTACCGAGAAGTCGAAATTTTTGCCTCATCTGGTAGTGAAATTGACGCAACTACGCAACAAATTATTAAAAGAGGTGCAAGACTTGTAGAGCTTTTAAAACAAGCTCCTTATAAGCCTTTATCGCTAGAACTGCAACTAACTTTATTATTTGCTGGGCGTAATGGTTATCTTGACATATTAACTTTAACGCAAGTTGAAGAATTTAAAGAAGTTATCCTTGATTGATTTAACTCAGAAGAATACGCTGCTGCGTTAGAAAATTTGTATACGTTAGATGACGAAATTGTTCGGGATTTAACTTTAGATTTTCTAGTGCGAGCTATTGTTGACGATATCTCTAGGAACTAATTTAATAAAATTTTCTATTTAAATAAAACGATCGAATATGTCTAATCAACTTAAACTTCCAAATATCAAACAACTACAACAACACCCCTTTCATGTACTAACAAGCAGTAAGTTACCTTTATTTATGTCTCTTTTTGCTGGATCAACGGCCTTGATTTTTATTGCAAAATTGCACGATATTAGCGGCGCAACGTCTTTTAGTTATTCAGTAATTGCGGCACAGATATTAGAGCCATTTTTTGAAACGAGTAATCTATCATACTTATCAATTGATGTATTAATCTTATATTGTTTAACCTTCGCTGTAATTACGATGGGCGCTTGGTCATACAACTTAATTAAAGAATCAACAAAAGAAGGCCACCACACGTTGAGAGTACAACTTGCGCTAAAGTACGGTATGCTTTTATTTTTAGTTTCGGAAGCGATGTTATTTTTCCCTTTTTTTTGATCGTTTTTTCATGGAGCTCTCTCACCTGCAGTTAGCTTAGGCGCTGTTTGACCCCCGGTCGGAATAAAAGCTATTGAAGTATTAAACCCATTCATGCTGCCGCTCGTTAACACGGTTGTGTTACTTTGTTCGGGTGTTGCTATTGTTGGTGCGCACCGCGCAATTTTATCTGGTTATAAGTCAGTTGTATTAAATATGATGTATCTTTCTATATCGTTTGGTATATTTTTTAGCTGATTGCAATTTCTTGAGTATGGGTTAACAAAATTTACTATTAATGACAGTCTCTACGGCTCATCATTTTTTATGTTAACTGGCTTACACGGGTTTCATGTAATTGTAGGAACAACGCTACTTATTATTTCTTATGTTCGTACTGCTAACAACAGTTTTAGTACACAACATCATATAGGATTTTAGACAGCAGCTTGATACTGACATTTTGTTTACGTTGTTTGATTAGGTGTGTTTGCTTTCATTTACATTTGAGGAATATAAAATTTTAACAAATTAATAAAATATTGTTTAATTAAAATAATAGTGGCCAATTAAACAGGAACATTCTACTTATGAGGTTATATTTTCGCTGATTCTTAAAATAAAACAGCGTAATTTATGAGAAATGTTAAATATAGTTGTTTTTAGTATACGAACTAAGCAGCGAAATTACAGCAACGTCATCATAAAAGACCGTAAAACCTTAATTTCGAACAGGTTTAATCGCATTTAGAACTAGGGTTTTAGAAAATTACATAATAGGTTTAGCGCTAATCGATAAAAACTGTAACAATATTAGCTATAATAAGACCACAAACCTTAATTTTGAGCGGCTGTCTCGTAAAGTTAGCAAATTGATTTTTAGAAAACTACATAATAGGTTTAGCGTTAATCGATAAAAACTGTAACAATATTAGCTATAATAAGACCACAAACCTTAATTTCGAACAGGTTTAATCGCGCTTAGAACTAGGGTTTTAGAAAATTACATAATAGGTTTAGCGCTAATCGATAAAAACTGTAACAATATTAGCTATAATAAGACCACAAACCTTAATTTTGAGCGGCTGTCTCGTAAAGTTAGCAAATT
>Ga0302221_10000348_pt1 | contig 35997 bp, 14 predicted proteins | sample II_Palsa_E2_1_FD_193517 | JGI IMG/M metagenome (GOLD analysis project Ga0302221, IMG submission 193517) | Peat permafrost microbial communities from Stordalen Mire near Abisko, Sweden - II_Palsa_E2_1 | ecosystem: Environmental > Terrestrial > Soil > Palsa > Peat permafrost | place: Sweden... | reverse complement strand
AGGCTATACTGACAGCTAAACCAGGGTATGGACGATCATTCACCTTAGTAGATCCAACGTGTAATACACCTAATGGAGTCTGCAAGTTCTCGGGTGGTGCGAATGCTGGCCCGTGCTCAAATGCGCCCGGTATACTGGACTATCAAGAGATCCAGGACATTATCTCGACCAATTCTCTAACTCCTGTTCACGATACAACAGCAGCTGTTAAATGTAAGATGATCATGTCTTAGACCTCGAAAACAGTTACTTAAAAGATTAGGGATCACATGGGACAGCAACCAATGGATATCCTACGACGACTCGGACACTTTCACTGAGAAGAGGGCATTTGCAAATTCCCGCTGCTTGGGCGGCACTATGGTATGGGCCATGGATCAGATGGATCAAACACAATCCAACGGGTTGGGTATAGCACCAGGGGTTACAGTCGCGCAACAATCTAGTGCTGATCAGGCCTCTGCGGACCAGCTTGCCCAGACCGTCTGCTATACTAGCGACTGTGGAGCAGGCTGTAAGTCGGGAACTACTGAAGTCTCACAGATGAATGGTCAGCCAGGCTCAGTATCCACTACCGAGAGATGCGATTCAGGCATCTACGAGAGCCTCTGCTGTGCAGATGGGGGAACGATGGGAAAATGTCTCTGGCGTGGTTACAGAGGGGCTGGACTCTCTTGTATCGGAGGTTGCGCTACCGGGGAGACTGAAATCGCGCGGAACACGAATTATCACGATAACAGCGGCGACTATACTTGCAACGGAGGACAATTGAGCTACTGTTGTTCTGGATTCAAGGCTGCCTCTGCAAAGTCTACACTTGCGTCCGATGCTGAGAATGCAGCCGAACAAGTGGCCGAGGCAGCAGCTGAACAAGCCGCTTTAGATCTCGCAGCGAAAGCCTTCTGCAGAGTCGCCGTTCCTGCCCTCTTAGCGCCCCTCGAGCTGCTCGAGGACCTTATACCGATAATTGGTAAGCTTCGTGGTTTTCATCTATTCATGTTGCGTCAGACTGACACTCTCAAGGTGAAATTGCCGATATCGCCGAGCTTGCTGCTACGCCAGCCCTGATTACTTTATGCACGGACGAGATCGAAAAGAGCGGCTCTGCTGAGTTCAAGGTCTTCGGAAAAGAGAAAAGCCTTACCTTTGACAAACCTACAGAGACCGCAGCGGATCGTCCTCCTTCGAGTACACACGAGTCTGCAACGACAAAAGAAAGCTCTTCGTGCTCGGTAGGAAAGGTTAAGCGGGCAGACTTGCGCGCATTGTCGCAAACGACGACACATACCTCATATACGACCTCGGAAGTCTTGAAGACTTGCAAATTTGGCTCCTATCCTCAGGCGTGTGGGCATTATAGTTCTGTCATCGACCGCAACCCTGAGTTCAGGACGATGTCATGCACGTGGAGAGAGATAACTGACATCCGACCTGCTCCGAACATTGTAAGATTGAATCTCTGCTCAAGCTTACTTAATCTTCACAGGCTGACTCTAATTTACTATAGTGGACTGGGCAGCATAACGAAGGTTGGTCATTGGGTTGGATGCAAGAATTTGATGCAAATTGTCAGGGGGATGAATTCCCTCCGGCTGTTGTAGTGAGTCAATGTTTTCATACTACGCAGCATCAAATCCGCGCGATCGCACCTGCAATCTGTCGCGTGCTTGACATGATGAGACCTAATATCTGGGTGATAATTTGGAAGCTAATGCCGAATTCCCAGTGGCAAGCCCGGGACAATAGACAATGGATCAGACAGCTTCCGCAGACGCAAAATGGGCCAGCTGGTGCGCTATTCGCAAATATCTGCCCAGAGACCCCGAGAAGCTCAACTATCGATTCCAGGTACCTGAGTTCGGTCGTTATTGGGTGTAGAACCACCAGTCATTATTCTCTCACCGAAGTTATCACCTGGCCAGCACTTGTTCTGAAGTTCAGTGGCGACGGGGGTTTCGACGTCGGTGATGAATATGGCCTCAGTGCAAACCCGTGCTGGCCTAGTTCCCTTATTGATGACCCGGGGTGGGCTCTTTTGACCAATGATGCCTGGTATGACGATCATCCTGCCTCAAAGGCCGTCATTGCAGGAGGGCTCTACGCCTTTTCGCCCCCAGCGTCATACACAAGCGGCAAGATAAACAGGCAACATTGGAACAAACGCGATGGCGGCCTTGACGACCTTGATCCCGAAGGCATCATCTTTGTGGATGCGAACTCGACCCGGAAGGCGACGGACGAGGAACTTAAGGAGCAGTTCGGGTTCCAGAGGTGTGCTGATGATGACTGTTCGATGGAGAAACATGCATTGGGAATTGAGTCAGCTGCAGTTTGGGGAATGGCCAGGACTATGCCAGCGACTATTACGGTAGATACGACGACGCATCTACCTACTCCTTCCTTGACATCGAATCCTGACAGCCGAGCTACTGGCCCTGCGCTTCCACTCATCACGAGTATGCCAAAAAAATTTCCCACGAAATCAAAAGATCAGATGCAGAAAGAACTTCGCGACTTGCTTGCTCGGGTTGCTAGTTGATTTAACGCATGATCTCGGATTTCATGCAATAGAGAGACTATTCTGCAACATTCTGAATTCCCCAGCCTGAGAACGGTATTATTTCTTCGTCCTTTGTTGATTCTTCCGTACTTTTCTGGCAACCTTGATTCCAGTGCCTTTCCTAAACCCTAACATAATTCCTGTTTTTCCCAATTGAGGCTCCAGACATCCTATCAATACACGCGTCGAAAAAGGCCTTAATCGGGACTGCAGGGTACAGCCGCCACCCCTCATCACCCGCCTCTTCCTCGCCCTCTGGTGTCGGAACACCAAGCACGGAGTAATTCGTAATAGTACCTGCCACCACCCCATTAACATCATTATCATCAACAATAATCACGTCGTGCTCTTCCGCGCGCAAAATTACTCACCAGCTTTCAAATCCACCAACAACCACCTCCCATAATTGTACCCCTCCGTCAAACTAAAAACGTCTTTCGGCAACTTAATAGACCACGGCTCAAAATGTGATCTCTTCTTCTCCCACCCAAACTCATTGAGTCGTAAAAGAGGAAGCTCTCCAATATAATTGATCGGTTTGGTATCGGGAAACCATTGCCAGTCCGGGGCGTCGATGTAAGGGAGGTGAGCGAGGAGGTCAAGCACTGCTTCTGATTTTCCCATTTTGCGCCATGCATCAACGATTGAGGAAGGCCAACCTGAGGCTGGTGGTGTCTTGATGTTTTCGGGTTGGAGGAAGGGGTAGGTGGTGAGGAAGGTGTAGAAGTTGGTTATGATGCTGATTATTTCATCGCGAGTTAAAAGCCCTGTGGTGGGAGGCGTGGTGGAATTTTCTGCCATCTTTCTTCTTTCAGTCGGTCAAAATAGAAAAGTGAGGGGAAGCAAGTGATGACTTTTGGCGAGGTCGAGGAAAATAAACAAGCCTCGCTTAGCTGGGCGCTAAGGTTAGCGTCCGTTGTCTGTTTGCACTACGGTCGACCGTATCGACCAAAACCTTCTATAAGGCACTAAGGATTTTCGCGATTTTCGCGAAATTACAAAAAACTGCTTTTACACTATAAAATCCCCTTTATTATTATCCCTATTACGTATTACACGTACTATAGTATATAAAGTATTTTTAAAGACTAATCTTAAATTTTATAAATACAAGACCCTTGCTAGACCCCTAAATAGCTTGTATTGTCTCTTGCCCTAGAGCGACCAAAACCTTCTATGGATTTTCAGCCTCGTGCTTAGTCCTCAGCCTTGTCTAGTCCACAGCGCACAGCACTCATAGCGTACAGCACTCACAGCACTCACTACCCGCAACGCTTACCCATAGCACTCACTATCCACAGCACTCACCACCTACAGCGCATACCCACAACACTCACTACCCACAGCACTCACCCACAGCACTTACCTACAGCACTCACCTACAGCATACACCCACAACACTCATCCACAGCACTCACTTATAGTACTTACCCACAGTACTTACCTATAGTACTTAACGTACTCTTAGTATACTCTCTTATAAACAGCGTCCTCTTAGTGTTTAAAGAATCTTATTATATTACTAATTTTTATATATTCTAGTTCCTTAAAAGTGAGGTGGTGTAGTTGTGGCCTGAAAACTAAGGGCTCAAATGCGAAAATCAGGCATAGAAGGTTTTGGTCGCTATGGTCGACCAGATTAGCCAGCTGCCTGCCGAGATGAGCCTATTGGTTTAAGGCCACGATACAAACTGCGGTTCTCTTCCTCACTCTACTTGTACACGTACCCTGGTTTGACCCCCTTCCCACTAAACCACACTAAGGACTCTTTAACCCACACCACTGCAGTGGGAGGTCGCCCTAAGCCTTACCCCATTTAAAATTGACTATTTCCACTCAGCATTTGAAATTCTTTCTCACCAAGAACCCGATACGCTGATCATTGTTTTTTGGTTTTGATCTTTAAGTTCAACTTCCCCTCAAGGTCCCCCTGAAATCCTGCTGAAGGTTTTTTCACAATGGGGCGCTGGAAGAGTTTGCCGGCTGAGATCCGCTCGATGATCCTCGAGATGGTAGCAGAGAATTATAGGTTCAAAACCGAACAGTACGCCCGAGCGGGCTATGCCAGTGTCTGCCGGGAGTGGCAACCGGTCTTCGAAGAGAGGAACTTTCAGCGGTTTGTTCTCGACCAAGAGCGCATATCTGACCTTGAACAAATTTTGGGTACCGGACAAAGACGAGATTATCTCAGGCGCCTGTTCCTTCGTGTCAGGCTTAACGATTACGACTGCACAGTCTGCAAATCAAATGAAGACCGTAGAACAATCAGGAAGTAAGCAAGACATTGTTTGGGCCTTGATTTGGTTTATTATTGCACTATTCATTTGCTAGCACAATCCTGCCATCGCTGACTTTAATAGTAATAACGATATCTTTAGCACAGCTATCTGGAATTTGTTAGTTATCCTATCGAAGTGGACCGGAGTCGCCGGAAGTCGTCGCCAACAAGGACTGACGTTAGAACTTGGCGCCTATTCCCCGAGTGACTCTAAGCACGCATTCAGAGACTTTCATCTCGAGCAGGACTATCCCTACCAAGAACGAAAGGACTTGGAGACAAATTTTGAAGCGTACAAGCTACGAGCCGATGAACTTGGACTTGACAGCTTGAATGACCCATATCATGGGTGGATTGACGGCCATCAGGACAATTTAAGCTTGGAAGCAAAACAGAGAATAATGGGAACATTGACTATTAAATCCAACCTTCCTGAGTTCTCCGCGTTCTCCCAAGCGTTCCCAAAGGTTGAGATTGTAACGGGCCTGCTTATCCGTCGACAGTTCTATCGGAAAATCGCGGCCAAATCCCTCGGCAAACTCCTCCGTGAGGCCTTGACATGCCTTCAGTGGTTCCGTCACGAAGCATGGCATGATGTTAATCCACAGCAGCAGTCACGCCTTGAGAAGGGTACGTCGAAGTGGCATTCGTTGCCTGTTGTTGTCATAAGAAGACAAATGCATGTCGGCAGTACTTTGGCTAACTTACCATTGCAGAATACAAGAGTTTAATTTTAAAGAACCTACCGAGTACCCTCCGGGATCTGTACATATTCGAGGACTTCAATAAACTTCTGCACCCGGAACGATCGACCAGGCGTGCAAATCGTTCTTTGGGTAGAGCCCTCTCAAAGTCTAGCCGTTTCCTCGAGAATTTGTCTGCGGCCTTCCTCGTGGATGCTGAAGATTTCTTCGCAAACCTCTGGCCGCCCAACGAAGACAATTTGAACGTAATTCCCTGGGAGAACCTTCGAAAGCTGGCTCTAACATCGCGTTTGCTGCGTCCAGTGACATCGCGCAGAAAGATCAACAATATGCTAGTGGCTGCAGGCCGGGCGGCTGTTTTAATGCCTAAACCTGAGGTTATGGAGATATGGAATGGTGGCGAAGGACATGTTTGTTTCTTCCGATACAGCAACGATACTGGAGGAACTAAGATTACTTGGGCAGGCAATTGGGGCCCTCACGTGCAGTTGGATCCTGACGTGGTCCTCTGTTGGGCAAATTTGCCCAGGCATAGGCAACATCCTCATGGAAATCTTACAACTGAGGTTATTTGGCTACGGAGGAGACGTAAGCAGGTGAAGACTTATGCCACTACAATTCGTTATCTAAAATTGCGTAGTAGCGTCTTGCATCTTGTTTCTGATTATCAGCTAGGCTGGGAGGATTATAATCACTCCAAAGGTTAGTATAAAGGTCCAGAGCCAAATATTTTCAGGAGAGCGAGAACGGATACCGTAACGAAATCTTGATAAGCTTAAAAAGGTGGCTGGATTACAGTCAATAGTTTCTGTAATTTTTTGTATATAAACAATATAGAAACTATGCTCGATTTACGAGGGGCTAAAAGAGGACCCCCCTAAGCATAGTTTAGCTGGCTCATTAGCGTGCTTAGGACTTAGGGCTCAGCTTAAGCTAGAGCAGCGACTGCTCGGGTCCAAAGATGGAATAGACTTTGGTGAGACCACTTGTCATTTAAATATATATCGAGAGTCTTAAACGACAATTTTTCTTTTTCGCTTTTAACGCGGTTAGTTAACAGCGCCGCTTTGCGGTTAATTGCGGTTAAGATTGATTAACGGAGTAGAAATAATTAGGAATGTCTTCAATTTAGACTCGGGGTACGTCGTGCACGTTAAAACAAGGATATATTTACGAGACAAAGAATAAGCAAAGGAACACGAAGACGAATAAAAGCGGACCTGACTTGCAAAGCGAAACCCTTTGGAAATTAGAAGTCCAAACTTCGAGTTCTTGTGGTATTTCCTTTGGTATCGATCCAACCGAGTTGGCTTATTAGGCTGCTCAAGACTCCCGTAAAGCTCAGCGCAAGTTAAAGCAGCGACTGTTCAAGTCCAAGGGCGAAAATAAAAAACGCTCATTTCCGATGTGGGACTACCTATATCGAAGGCTTGCAAAATAAACATCAATGCATAGGATCTTATTAAGATATTACACAGATTCTATCATAAATTAAACCACACAAGCGTAATCACAATTCAGAGAGATGTGGCCAGTGGGGTTAAGATTAATTGACGGGATATAGATAGTTGGGAATAGCTTCATTTTAGATTCAATTGATTTACATTACTACCTCCGATTCGGGTGGCGCCGACGAAAGTCAAATTCGCGCGCTTTAAAGCAGGGATGCGTAGGTAGATCGAGACAAAGAACAGGTGATTATCACACGCCAATCCTGACATGAAGAAAATCCGTTTTTGTTCGGAAAGGTGAGCAGAGCTGCTTTACTGGCGGCTTTGGGTAAGTCAAGGTAAGCAAGGGTAAGTCGAAGGTAAGAGCGATGGTGGATGGACCGGCATCGAAGGCGACCTGTTTCGGCTTCTCGACTACGCCTGCCGTTAGCTAAAATTAGGAAATGTTAGTCTAGGATTCTTTCGGGACTAATTCTAGATTCCTTGTTAACTAGAGCCGTACCTCCCAACTTTAGTAAACGTCATAACTTTAATCTTATCGTATACGGATATATAGCGTTAATTTATTAATTATTTATTTAATTTCTTTCTATCGCTATAATAATTATCGAAGATAATTCTATATGGTTTTAAAAGCCTAAATAAATAAGAGTATAAATTTAAGATATTAACGTCTAGTACTACCCACGAATATATTATTATTTATACGAGACGAGATATAATCCTCTTGCTAGTAAGGTTATTCCAGATAAAGTAAAGCAAGGCAGAATTACCTCGGTAGTAGAATCGTATTAATAGAAGAGTTTATGATTACTGGTACTCCTGTTGACTATTATAAGATTTATGTAACGACGAGACTAGGCCAAGAAAAGATTTATAATTAAGTTTAGCAAGAGAGTCACGTAAGTAGCACGGGACAGAGGTGCGAAGATTATCCGGCAAGCTAGACAGCGTTATATTAGTGATAGTATATTGATCAAAAGGGGCTGTTGAATAACTTCTATATCGATTGACCCTCCTGTAATTTATATAATGGCGAGGTTAGCTGTCGGAGATTTATATAACGGAGAGACTAGGCTAAGGGAAGGACCATGGATAGGTTTAGCAGGAGAGTCACGCAAGTAACACGAGGCCGAGATATCTTGACGGCAAGATTATACTGGTGAAGTAGTCTCGGAATTATCGTGATTTTTAAGTGATTGGGATTTATACGTGAATAAAGTTATGTCGGGAAAAGAATAATATAGCTTTGGACTATCCTATATAGCTAAGAATTTTATGTAGAGTAGGACTAATATTATGGCCGGCGTGATTTATCCAGTGACAGAGTTATGACGAGGGAGGAATTTATATTAAGGTTTTTTTTTATATATCTAGGAAGTCTATAATATGGCAAGGCAGAATTATATCGGTAGCAAAGTTATATTAATTAGAGGGATTTGGATATACGACGACTAATATAATTCCTGAGTATCTTAAGATTATTGGAAAGGGTATAATATTATGGGAGGAGGAATAATGGTGATACTTGGCTATGCCCTATTGCTTAATATAAAATAAATTAATCTATAGATAAAAATGTCGCAGTAGAGAAGATTCTAGTAATACTTAGTTTATCTATATCTTTCTTAGTATAATATGGATTAATCCGCCGGAATAGGGGCTATGGCGGCGCTTAGCTCGGCCCCTTGATATAATATAAATCTGGCTATCGGGAGAGGATAAGACCTTTGTCTAACTTGGTCTCTGACGAGGGGATCCAGAAGACAGAAAGAATATGGCAGGACTAAGTGCCCTCCAGAGTATAGTGCCAGGGAGGTAATGTGTAATACTATAAGAATATATCGGTATCTCCGGGTATAATATATAATATATATCCCGTTATTTATGTCGATACCGCCACCAGGGCCAACTATTCAAGATTTGCCAGTCATTAATCTAAATCCAATATATAAATTAGCCTAATATACTTCTAATTCCTATACCTTATCTAAATAATATCATGAGCTATACTATTGGCCAATATATTAATTTATATTTATTACTTAGTTATCGGGAATAAAATTATTATATTAAAAGCCCCTTTCCATAATAATTTTATATATTATAAATAACTAGTTAGAAATATATTATATCTCGGCAAAGATATAGTCTAATTAATTATTAAATAAAGTCTAAATATAATAAATATATCTAAGTCGTTTAATTATTTATTAAATAAGTATCAGGACATTATATTTTTTATTTTTTATATTCATTAATCTTTATTTCTTGTTGGAACTTTAATATTAACTTTTTCTTTATAATACTAAATCTATTAGATTTTAAGATTATATCTAATATTATCACGTTTAAAGTAATAATTAAATCTCTTGATATTATAAGCTTGTCAAAACATATAATAATTATATATAATTATCCTAATAATATTTTTATTATAATTAATAAACATAATACCAATTATTTCCTAAAAGATTTCTTTAAAGATAAGTCTATCTCGAGATATCGACCTTCTTTAATATAATTAAATATAGACTTCTATATTATTATTTTATTTTATAAATAATTCCTTAAGATAAAGAAGACCCAAGATAACTATAGTCAAGAAAATAAATTATTATTAAATAAAATATTAAATATACTTTTTTTATTTAACTTTTATTTAATATCTAACTCCTATTAATAAACTTTTAAAAAATAAATATTCCCTAAACTAATTTAGATTATAATTTATAAATTATAATTATTAATAATATTAATATTACTTGGTCTAATAATCAAAATATTCTTAAGATTAATAATTCTTTTATCTCTGCCAAAAAAGCCCCCCCGAAAAGTTTATAAAATTTTAATATTATTAAAGAATATTTAAAATATATATAATATAAAGGAGATAAATATAAGCCAAGATATAAAAAGAATATAAAATAAATTTTAAGTAAAGTATATAAGATTATTAATAAATTATAGTCGTTTTTTATATATAAGATAAATTAATTAAAATTTAATTTAGTGATTATTCTTAATTCTAATAATAAAAATAAAATAAAGATTATTATTATTAATAATAGTCTCGGTACTTAGCTAATTAAATATCCCAGGCTTATAAAAAAAAAATAAGATTATATTATTAATTACTTAATTAAGTTCCCCTAAAGAATTAGTCAAGACTTTTAATAACGAGGCTAATGACCAACGGAAATCATGTATAAATACTAGGATTATAATATATAAATTTAAAAATTATTTTAATATAAAAGTTACGTAGCTAAATATTACTTTAATGAGATATAATATTCTTTATAAATTCTTCATGAAATAAAGATAATATTTTATAGTACTTAATGTCCTTGATACTAAATATTTCTAAATCCTTAATAAAATATTAATTAATTACCTGTCATAAAGTATATAACTATAACTTAGTAAAGAACTTTAAGACTTAGAGGGGAGATAAAATAAAATAATTTCTAAATTACGTTAGGCCACGAATTTAGATAAGAGTAAGGGAGTTATAATAAAATAGGATCTCGAGTAATGGGATATAAAAAAGAAGAAGGTTATAGAGTATATTAAGAGGTCTCGTTAAGACATTATAGGCATTAATTTTATTATAGATTCGTCTTTACTTTTTAGTTAGATATATCTTTTTATTAATTATTATAAAGATTTTCCCATTTCTCGCGTCCTCTCCCCGTCCTATTATTATATTATCTCCGGAAGTTATAGTGATTAATGACTAATTTTAACTAATTTTTAATAGACTAGACAAGAGCTAATAATAAACCCTAGTATTATTTTATTATATATTATAAAAATTCCAATAATTACCAGGAGGCCTTTTTTATCTTTAAATCCTTGTTTCCTATAATCCTAATACACTCACCAAAATTTTATTTCTTTAATTATCCATTCTTTCTTTTATAATATTACGTGGACAAAAATTCAAGATTAGATCGCCCGATAGGTCAAAAGTAGGACCAGATCTCCCTATATTTTATTTTAAACTTTAGTCTTAAAGTAACGTGAACCCGACGATCAAGTACTTATCCCTATAAGCCCACTTTATTTATATAATATAATATATAGGACGAATAGTTTTATCCGTAAAAAATATATATTAATATAAGGAGATTATATTTAACTTATAAAGTTAATATAACTATATTTAAATTTAATATTATATATAAGAATATAATATAATTAATAATTAAATATTATTTATACCCGTCTTAACATCTCTAAGTATATAAATAACTGGCAAGAAAATTAATAAAATACTAAAGTTTTGATTTATAAATTAATTAATTATAATATTAAAGAATCTAATATATAAATTAATCTAGTCAATAAGTCCAAAACCTGATTTAAGGAACTTCTTTTATTATAGAAATATCGGGAATCTAATTATAAGAATACTAGAGATAGAAAAAAAGATCTTTATATAATATTAATATTATTTCTTTTTAAGAATAACTTTAATTTATCCAGAGAACGAGATTTATAAAAATTACTTATATCTAGTCTATATCTAAAAGAATAATAATAAGAATAAATATTAAATTATAAATAAAATTATTAACTAAAAATATTTATATAAAGAATTTTTTTTTTTTAATTTTTTATTTTTAGATTCTATAAATAAAATATAAATATCTTATTAATAAACTAGTATATATTCCATATATAATAAAGAATAAAAATTTTAAAATCTATAAAAATTAATTAAACTTTATTATTATTCTATAAAAAATTTTTAGTCTTAATTAATAATTTAAAGATTAATTTAATTATATTAAATATAAAGTCTAACGACTAAAAAAAATATTAAAATTATTATTCTAATATAAATCCTTTAAGTTATTTTATAGATCTTAATAAAAAGTTTATAAAAAAATTTTATTTTATATATTCTGGGCCAGATATAAATAAAAAAAACTAATATAAAATTATAATTATTTAGTCTAGTTAGCCCAAGTATTAATGAATAAAGAAGATTATATATACTATAAAATCTTAAGATTATTATACCAAAAATACTTATAAAAAATATAAAAAAAATATAATATATTATTAGTTATTATAATCAAAGTTTATTAAATAAAAAATATTCATAAATCTAGTTAATTATAGTTATTATAATAATTAAAGAAAGAATAAAGATTATTTTAAAGAAAATAATATCTTTTATTAATAATTCAAGAATTATATATATAACTTAAGATAAAGCTTAAATATATATTATATAAGAATAATTATCAAAAAATATATAATTAATAAAGGAGATAATAATCTAGTCTAATTATATTATTTATTCTAATTAAAATAAGGCGGATATAGTAATAAATAATTTAGAGAATATATATAGATTATTTTATTTTAATAAAATATCTTTATTTATCTTTCTGCCTAGTGATAATAAATATAATCTAAAATAATAATATAGACTATCCAAAAGAAATAAAATATAGACTCATGATTATTTGCGCTATTAAATCAAGAATAATTTTCTTTATAATATATATAATATTAGTCAGAAGATAATCTTTAGCGATAATACTAATCCTTATTAAGCTCCTATTAAGCTTTCACCAGATTCTTATTAGACTATTATTAAATTTTTATTAAACTTTTATTAAATTCCCACGATAAATACTTGGGATATTCGTCCAAGTTTATTGTATTAAATATAGAAATATATAATATATCCCGAGAAGAGGAAAAAGAAAAAGATTAGATTAAAGATAAAAAAAACTTGATCACTAAAAAAATAAATATAAATTTAACTTTAAGTCCCATTTTTTTTTATCTTAACTTAATCTTATTATTATTATTAAATCTTATTACTAATAAATTTATTATTTTTAATCTCTAGATTTATTATATATAATAATACTAAAGTATTAGCAAGGGACTATAGTTATTTATATAATCTAGATATTAAGAAATATCTAAATATAATTTAAAATAATATTACTTACTCGTTTAATTAATAAACCTAAGTTTATTATCCTTAAAATAATTATAATAAAAAATATAAATTATATCAAGAATAATTTCCTCCTAACTTTAGCTAATATAAAATATTAAACTCCTTCTCTCTTAAAGAAACTTATATAATCTAATAAATTTAGTCTTAAAATAAAAATATAAAATAATATTTATCGATAAAGTTTAGGAATATATTAGGACTTAGAGTTTTATTTTTGGATATATATATGGGAATATTTACTTTTATTATATTTTATAGCTACTTGGTCTAGGTTATTTATATAGATTTCTTCTAGTCAGGGGTTGATTATTTATTGTTTACTAAATTTAGCTTAGTCAGAATTAGTCATTCTTTTGTCTATATAGACTTTTTGTCCGTCTCTTTATTTTACTTCCTAGTTCCTTATATATTTAGACCATGATAATAAAAAATATACTTTAAATAATAAAAAAACTTTATATTATTATTCATTATATTATTATTAATATCCTTAACTTATTAAGTAATAAAATATAATAAATTACTAATGACTTTATTATATTAAAGTTTTCTAGATACTTTAGTTATAATTAAGATTTTATTTATTATTCCTTAGACTTTAATAATAATACCCAAAAATTTATTTAGATTTTATATAATTTTAATATTTATTAATATTAGTTTAAAGTTAATAATATTTTAATAAAATTTTAAAAGATTATTTATAATAATAAATAATTAATATAAACTATAAGATTTTTTTTATTGGCTAGTATTTTATACTGGACAAAAACTTTAAGAAATACTAGACTAATATAAAATATTTTATTAATAGTTATTCGTGAAGAGGAAGGGATAATAAATAAAAATATTAATTATAATAAAAAAAGATTATTTTATCTAGATAAGAGTTTATAAAAATTTATAATAATTTTGGAGAAGTTTAATAAGAATTAAATAAGACTTTATGGGGATTTATAGGGATTTATAGAAATTTATAAGAATTTAATTAAAATTAACTAGGTTTTATTTATTAATATCCGGAAACTTAGAGTAAAAAATATAACTTATAATAAAGTCATGATAACTAAGTTGTTTTATACTATCGCCATTATAATTAAATATATTATATTATATAACTTATTCTTATAATTTATATTCTTTTTTCCCGTGATTATAATATCACCTTTATAATCAATATAATACTAGAAGACATATATTAATTTATAAAGTCATTATAATTATAAGCTAGATTATTTTAAGACTTTTTTATCCTATAGTTTTTAAAGATTTATTTTTATTATTTATTATTATTTAAAATAAAATATATATAATATTATTAAATAATATTAAAGCCTAAAATATATTATAATATTTCTGGTCATTATTAGACTATTAAATTAATAAATCACATGAAATTTCGAGTGCCCGGCTATAATTTAAAGATTATATATTAAAATTTTTTTTTATATTAGTATAAATAAATAATTTTATTATTATCTTATATATTTAAAATTTTAAGTAATAATTAAAAGACCAAAAAATTTATAAGTATTATTTAAAATCTTATTCCAGGACAATAATAATAACTTAATTATTTAGTCTAATAAATTTACTTCTTTATTAATTTTGGGTCCGATTATAATTTTATTTAAATCTAGATAATACTTTTTAATTCTTTTATATATTCTTTTATATTTATATTATATTAAAAACTTACTTTATAACAGGACTTACTCCTTTATAAAAATATAATTCCTTAGTTATCTTTAAGAATACCCTATCCAAAAACTTAAAATTTATTAGGCGATTTATTCTTTAATATCGTAATATTTATTATTTATTTTTATTAATATTTTCTTAAACCATATATTCTTAAGCTCTAGAGGTAATTATAATAGCCGGCAGGGTCGATATCGACAAGAAACTTAAATAAAGTATTTATTAAGCAAGATATATAAATCCTAATAATACAATAAATAATGTGTCGATAATTATTATCTTAAGTTTAATAATAATTTAATATAATATATTATTAACTCAAGCAGGTATAATATTATTGATTTATATTTATAAATTATATTAAATTACTTGGATCATGATTATAAAGATTTAAGTTAAAAGTTTTATAGATAATAAACTTATAAAGAAATATAAAAAAAAAATATAATATTTTAAAGTTTAATATATATTCTTATAAATATTAAATTAGTTCTTTAAATAAATTATAATAATTATAATTATATAATAACTTAAATAATTCTAAAAAAGAAAAAAATAATAATATTTCTAGAAAATATTATTATAATTATTATTAATATTTAGAATAATAAAAAAATAATCTAAATTTTTTAAAAATCTAGTGACGAATATCTTAATAATATAAAAATAAAATAAGTTAATAATTTAGTAATTATTTTTTAAAGTAATATCTAATATATCTTTATTACTAGATTTTTTCGAGTAGGGTATATTACTAGTAGGGCGATATAATAATTTATATAAAAAGATTTTTATATTATTCTTAGATATTATAAGATAAATTAATCTTATAATTTTTATAAGATCGGGATAATAATAAATAATTAATAAATATTAATATTATATAGATTAATTAACTAGATATAATTTTAAATTTTAATAATAATAGCGGGAATATCTTTAGGTATAAGTTTATAGACGTCGCCAGTAAGTCCTGTAATAGATTCTGGTAAAATGACTAGAGTAATATTAGGCATAAGATTATAGTCGTTATCAGGAATCCCGGTAATAAATTTTAGTAATAACTATAATTAATATTAAATTCTTAATGACTAATTAATTTATTTATATCTTTTAATATTTATTTTTATTTTCGAGATTATTTAATTATAATAAATATTAATTATAATAAATTTATTTAAAATTAATTATATTTTATTTTCTAGAAAAAAAAAAAAAATATACCGGTTATAAAATTAAATATATAATATTTAATAATAAATAATCAAATAATAAAATCAATAATAATAATATTATTTTTATTAATTTTAATTTTATTAATTAAATTAACTCGATTATTATATTTTATATTAATCTCTTTAACTTAACCAAGAGTCACGATATATAATAAAATAAATTCGGGACCAAAATTAAAGAGAATATTATATAAAAATTATTTATATTATTTAAGTTTTCTAAAAGATTATATTATCTTTAATATATTAATAATCTCTAAATTATATTAAATCTTAATATCATTAAGTCTTTTAAGTATTTTAATATTCTCGCTAGCTTAAATAAATCTCTCCTATATTTTATTAGTTTTAAATAATATATAATAAAAAGATTTTTTTATCTTTATTATAATAAAAATTAAAAATATATAAAAAGTCTAATAAAATATTTTATAAGACATTTGGAAAATTAATAAAATATTAATATAATAATAATAGGAGTTTAATAATAAATTAATAATAATTATTAGGATAATAATAAAAGATTAATAATAAATTAATAAAGGCCAATAAAAATATTTAATAAAAAAATTTGGGAGAATAATAATAAATTAATAAAAAAAAAATAAAAAATTATTAAAATATATATATAATCTAAAAATATATATAGCTAAATACTTTAATTATTTTTTTTTTTTAATATCTTAAATCAATTAAATTTTTTTACTAATATATAATAATCTAGCTTTTTCTAGTATTAAGAATAAAAAAATATTATACTAAGAGCTTAGACTCTTGAAAGATCATATAGTCGATATTTAGTTAATAGTCGCCATAATATCAAGTTTTCTGATTTATATATATAGATCTATCGCCTTTCAGTAAAAGCTATATTATATAAAATTATTTAAACTTTAAAAAATCACTTTTATTAATCTCACCTTAAAGTATCCCGCCTTATTTATATAATAAAATTATTCATGATTATTCAAGAACTAGTTCATTATACCTTAATCATATACCTCTAGCTACTTTAGAAATGGGGATTCTTTATATAAGCCCCGATATCTTTATTAATATTATTAATATTATCTTATATTTAATCTTAATAATACTTTAAGGCATCACCTCTATATTATATTCTTTATATAAATCGGGAAAGTCATCTTTATTATTTCAGGAGACCAATATAATATATTATAATTATATATTAGCTTAATTAATCAGTCATTAGCTATGGCCTTTAAACTTCCTATAATAGACTTATATTATTCTATAAATATAGATTAAGTTATCCAGGATAAAAAAACCGAATTAATAATAATTTTATTATTTATATTCATCCTCTTCTTATATTATCTATATAATAATTAATAATATTATTATAATTAATCAGGAACTAATACTCCTTGATTTAGTTATTAACTTCTAGCTAAATACAAGAATAAATTTCTAGTAAATAATAATATCCGGAATTATATTATATATTATATTTCGATAAAATAAAAATATAAGATTTATTTAAGACTAGTATATTATAATAAACAAGATATAAATTCACTAAATCAGGACTCTTAAATCAATATCTAGGGCCGTAGCGAAGAATCTATATATAAGATAAAATATTTTAATAATATATAAAAATATTTTATTTCTAGAAAATATAAAATTAATAATCTATTAATACTTCCACTGGCAAGGCCCTAAGGTCTAATCATTATACTCTACTTTAATATATTCCTATTATACTGGTCATGATTTTTAAGTCTTCTGCGATAATTTTATATTATTTATATTAATTTATAATACGGGCTAATATCTCTCGTCTTAATCCTGAGCCAATAAATAATTTTAATTAACCTTGTCCCCGTAATAATAGATTAGACCTCCGTTATATATATTAATATAAGAATTAATAAATATATAAGAATATGGACTTTTGGACTTATATCGTTATTTTTATATTTTCTAGGATCTAGTTTTTTAAATAGTTTTTATATTTTATTATATTAATTATTTATATATTTCTTTATATTATTTATTATATTCTTTATTTTACTTTCTGGCAAAAAAGTCTTTAATAATACTTAAAATATATATTAAATCTTTGCCTAGTCTTATATATTAAAATATTTATTATATTTAAATAATATTAATTACTTATTATTAAATTTTCTTTATTATATTATAATAAATTAATAGACTATATATTAAGATTAAATATAAAAATATACTTAATAATATCTTAGATTTTATTATTATCTTTATCTTATTATTAATTATATATTCTCTTAGATCTTTAAATTTATTTTATTATTTAATAATTTTATTTATACTTCACGCGATATTATTATTCTTATTCTAATAATTTATTATAAAAATTAATATAATAATTTTAAACTATACTTATAAAATATTCTTATAATAAAGTCTTATAGGATTCTTATATTAATAATTAAAAATAATTTATTATAAATTACCGAGCTAGTATATAATATTAATTTAAGAATTTAAGTTATAATTATTAATTTTATTAATAAATACTAATAAATATATAAGATTATTTTAAAAATTAAGATCAAGATTATAATTTTAACCAATAATAATATTGTATAATCTTTAATACTTTTATTTTATATACTTATATTATTCGAAAATAATATAATTAATATAGTTAATATTTATTAAAAAATAAAACAAAGACCTAGATTAAGGAAAATAAATTAAATATAAAAATATTTTAAAGAAGATTATATTTAATAATATAATTTTAAAATAATAATAATCTTATATATAAATAAAAAAATATTTTATTTATTTAATTATATAATAATTTATTAAAGTAAATTTCTTTAAAGTAAAGATTATATAAAAGATTATATTAATAAGAAATAAAGAGGAAAATTCTTTAATATTAATAATAATAATTATTTAATGTAATTTCTTGTCGTTAAGGATTAGGGCATCTAGATCTAGATGTTTAAGAAAGTAAAAATTTTAATAATACTAGAATATACTTGGGAATTTTTAAAGTAATATTTTTATTAAGCCCGGAATAACTAATAAAATAATTATATAAATATAATTATCGAGTGATATATTTAAAAGTATAAATTTTGTTTTAATTATTTTATATTTTATTAATTTATTATTCTAGATAATAATCTTAAAGCTTATATATATTATATCTTATAATAATATTTTATTTATTATAAAATAATTTATTATTTCTTTATTTATTATATTATAATACTATTATATAAAATTTATTATATCGTCTTTTAAGCTTTTATATTTTTGGTCTCTAATTATTATTTATAAAAATAATTAAGTTTATATTATATTTTATACTTTATTCCAAAGATATTTTTCTTCTTTTTATAATATTTTACTTTAGATATTTTTACGATTTTATTAAATTATATATTTTTATAATTCTTTATAAAATAAGTCTTATAGCATTATCCTCTTTAATATTATATTAATTATTTTAAACTACTTGGAATAATTAATAAATATTAATATTAAAGAAATATCTTATTTAATCTTTATAGATACTTGGTCTTTACGTGACTTAGATTTTATTTTTTTTATTTTTTTAATATTGTCGGGATTACTAATAATAAAGTTTAAAATTTAATTTTTTTTAATTAATATCTATATAACTCTCGCGAGTAAATAATATCCTAATATATTACTTAACAAGATAATTCCTTCGATAATATTAATCTAATTATAAAATTATCTAGTTATTCCTATTAACTATATTTTATATAATTAATTACTTAAAATATAATATATTTATTATATAATTAAAATTATATAAAATATTCTAAAATTATTAAAATAAAGTTCACTTAAATACTTAAAAATATACTTCCTATATATATAAAATATTATTAATAATTAAAGCTTTTACTTAAATCCAGGATTTATTTTTAGTCTTTATATCGGGATTCGTTAATGACTCCCATCTAGCTATTAAAAGCCAGCTTTAATTAAAGTTTAATATAACTAAAATTAGTCATTAATTATCCTTATATCCCGATATAGTAAATACCGGAGGACCTTAAATAAACTTTATATTTATAGTTATTCTTGTCGACATTCTTTTATAAAAAAGTCTTAATCAAGATCTTGACTAGTAATTAATTTCTTAGAATAAAAAAATAAAGTTATATATAATATATATTATACTTTAAGAAGATTATAAAAATAATTAAATCCCGGATAACTAATATATAACTAATATAGCTTGGGATATAGCTTTAATATAAGACTTTTTTTTTTTATTATATATTATAAGTAATTTAATAATAATAATAATCACTTACTTAAAAAGTCATTTTAATAATTTATTAAAACTATTTTTAGATTTAGAGTATTATAATTATAAGTAAAATAATTATAAATAAAATAATTATAAATAAATCGGATTAAAATATTATACTTTAAAATAATTATATTTAAAGTATATTATTTTAATATATTATAAAATAATATATATATTTTATTTATACTTTAAGTTAAAGTAAGCCAAGTTTTAATAAAATAATATAAATTACTTTAACTTAAAGTATAAATTTTTTATATAATAAAATTTAAAATATATTAAAGATTAATACTAAAACCTAAACTACTTTAATATCTAATATAATAATATAATATATTCCTATAATATATACTTTAATATTAATTTCTTAGATTAAATCCATTATTTAATATATCTTATAATAATCTAAATTTTAAGTTTTTTTTATAAATCTTATTTTTTAATTATATAAATAATAAAGATATATTTAAAATAATTATTTTTTATAATATAATATTTTAAACTATATATTAATAATAAAAGATTATAATAATTTTAATTTTTTTAATACTAGAATTATTTTATTTATAATTTAATAATAATTTATAATCTTTGTTTTAAATTTATTTATTATACTAGTTTATTATTAAATATTCTTCTTTAAGTATTAATTTTTTAAGTTAATTATATTAAATATTACTTTAAGCTAATTTATAATCTTTTTAGTATTTTACTTTAATGTTAACTTTATTATAATAATATTCTTTAACTTATTTATTTTATATATTAATCTTAAATTCTTTATTTTTAATTTTATAATTTTATTAATAAAATTTATTATTAGTCTAGTAAAGAAAATTTATTAAGGCTAGAATTAATTTTATATTTATTTAAGTAATAATTTTATTTATTTATTTTTTTTATTATAACTTTAAATAAAATATTAATTTCTTAATATAATTTTATATAAATATAAATTAAATATTTATTTAAATTTTTTTTAAAAAAATATATTCTTACTAATAAAGATTATTAAGAATAAAAATCCTTTATATATAGAATAAAATAAATTTTTAATAAATTAATTAATATTTTTAGTTTATTTTTTATTATTTTTTATTAATATTAAATAAAATATAAAAGATAAAAATATAGATTTTATTAATATATTTTAATAATTTTTTATAATATTTTATTCTTTATCTAATATATTCTAAATTACTTAATCGAGATAAGGCCATTATATTAAAGAAAGATATATTTATTATTATATTAATTTTAATTATTTATATAATTTTAAATTAATTTATAAGAGAATAATTTATAGATATTAAATAAAAAAATATTTTATAAAATTATTTCTGGACCTTAAATTAATTTAAGAATATTTATTTTTATAAGGGATTCCGTTTTAACTTTTTTTATATAATAAATATTTAAGGAAAAAGTAATCTTAGACAAATTATTCAAGAGATAATAATATTAATCCATTAAATATTAAAGAAATAAAATAAGAAGGATTAAGATTATTATATAGTATAGATTTATTTTATTAAGAGTATATAAGAAGTTATATAAGCCGAGTATATGTGATCACGAGCGTGAAGGTTAAGGTGATTAAATATATTTAATATAATGTTTATTCTTATATATCGAAATATATATTATAACGAGATAAATTAAAGATACTTTAAGTTTAGATAATTATAAATATATAAACGATATTAAAATTCTTATTTATTGTTATTTTTAGTATATAGTATATTTCTCTCGAATATTCTTAAATTATTAAATCTAAAAATTATTATTATATTGCCGTCGTTATCTTTAATTTATAAAGTGCTTTCTTTAATACTAAAATTAGACCCCTTAATTTCTTATATCATCATTAAATTATTTTTGCTTAATAAATATATAAAATAGTCAGAGATAATATCTAGGCTATATATAAAGACTGAAATACTAATTGCTACGATTATGGCGACCATGATATATATGTCGTGCGCTGTTATTACTTAAGCTAATACCTGGCCTAATTAAGTAAGCATTAATGGCGGTATAGAATTAATAATCTCGGTCAAACTTTATTATAATAAAGGATAAGTTGTCAACTCCTCGGATTTTCTTTAGGTTAATATAAGCTTTTATTGTATAGATTATCTATCTTGCTAAATATTTAATAAGATTAAATCACAGAATATCACTATATCTCTAAATACCTAATTCGGAATACCACTGAGAGTAATATTTTTAGCGTAATTAGCAGGCCGCTGATCGAGTAGGGGATGACCGGTTATAAAGTATAGGTTTTATAAGCGGAACGCCATTCGTCGCTATTATATATAGGCGATTATCTTAGCTGGAATCTTAGTCTTAAATCTTTTATCAATCTCTTAATTCCAGTCCTATTTTCATTATCTTTAACCTTCGTAGCTAGATTGTATAGACTGTAATTAAATACTTCCGCCTGGAATCTTTGTTATATCGAATGATATATATATAGACCGTCGAATGCCTTAAACCTAAATACGTCTTCTGAAGCTAGAAGCAAATAGTGAATTTAATCTTATAAACGATATTATTTACTTTATATCTCCTTATGTAATACTTTTATATACCTAGGGAAAAGATAATGAAGAGGTTACCTTCGAGGACTTGAAGAATAACTCTGGAAAAACAAAAAATAGATATAGAAAGCTTTGGTTCTATAGACAATAAGCCGCTTATAATAGATTATAATATTTCTAAGTAAATATTTACTATATTAATAAATCGAGGAATAGTGAACTTTTAGAAGCTATTAATTCCATGTGTCGCTGGTATTATAAAGCGGCTATATATTATATATATTTAGTAAATATTTGGACAGAAGATTAAATAAATCCGTCTCTAAAGTCATGGGAAATAGCTTTTAGGAATAGTCGATAGTTTACTTGTGGTTGGATACTTTAGGAGCTAATCGCGCCGCTATTAATAAAGTTCTTTTCCCTGAATAATAAACGACTCGGTGATAAGAAATCATTAGAGGTACTACTTTACGAGATAACGGGGATTCTTGTTCTCGCCTTTCGAGATAAGTCTTTTTCTGATTTTAGCTTCGATATATAAATATTATAGGCACGAAATCAAGATATTAAGTATAAAGAAGATCTTACTTATTTCTTGCTAAGTATCCTTGATATCTCGATATTAGTTATTTATAGCGAGGGAAAGGAGAATATATTCCGTAGATTATATCGCGAATAAAAATTCCGTTTTAATAAACTTTCAAAAAGTATACCAAGATATATCAAGTAACTAGGCGCGCTGCAGCAGACGTTCAGAGGGCATAGCGACTTGGTCCAGTCAGTAGTCTTCTCTCCTGACTCGAGGCTACTAGCGTCAGCATTAATTGATGGGACGGTGCGGCTCTGGAATATAGCGACTAGCACGTTATAGTAAATACTTAAGGGGAATAGCGAATCGGTCTTTTTAGTAATATTCTTGTCTAACTCAAAGTTACTGGTATTAATATTATTTAATAAGATAGTGCGGCTCTAGGACACGGCCACTAGCGCGCTACAATAGATACTCGAGGGGTATAGCGGTATAGTCGAGTCAATAGCCTTCTCGCCTAACTTGAAGGTACTAACATTAATATCGGAGGATAAAATAGTGCGGCTCTAAGACGCAGCAACTGGCACGCTATAGTAGACGCTTAAAGGATATAGTAACGAGGTCCACTTAGTAGTCTTTTCGTTAAACTCGAGGATACTAGTATCAGCATTATCCGATAAGACAGTATAACTCTGGGACGTGGCCACTAGCACGCTATAGCAGATACTCAAAAGGCAAAGTGGCTTAGTCTACTCAATAGTCTTCTTGCCCGACTCAAGGATACTAGTAGTATTATCCGACGAGACAGTACGGATCTGGGACGTGATTACTAGCGCGCTATAGTAAACACTCGAGGGACATAGTATATATATTATCTTAGTATTCTTCTCGCCTGACTCGATACTTCTAGTATTAATATTATCCGACGAGATAATGAAAATCTGGAATATAGCTATTAGTATACTATAGCAGACGCTCGAGAGGTATAATAACTATGTCGGATCAATAATCTTCTCGCCTAATTCGAGGTTACTAGTATCAGTATTAACTGATAAGACGATATAGCTCTGGAGTATAGTGAATTGATTAGCTTAATAGTCTTATTACTCGACTTATTATAACTAGTAATAATACCGGACGATAGCTTAATAAAATAGTATGGTTTTGGGACTTGGCCACCGGTATACTCGAGTAGATATTATATTCGATTAGTATACTCAGCCTTATTATTTGGCTGGTAAAGGTTAGTCTTGATTATAAATATCTATGTTTTATGGATTTAATTCTTATTATTAAATAATAGGAGAGTATTTATTATAATGGACTTTATTAAATATTCTATATAACTTAGTAGTCTTAATGTTAATATTCTTTTGCGTGACTAGTGTCGCCATGCACGTAATAATAATTAAGATTTATAACTAAAAGAATATAGTGAGTTCCGGCATAAATATAATAAATTACTTCTTAGCTAATATATATTAAAATAAGTAGCCCCTTTCCTCGCAATAATAAAATTCCCGGACTATAACTTAACTCTTTTTAAATTACTTTAAAACTAGATATTATATTATTTTATTATAGAAATTTTACTAAGTACTCCAAATTTTAAGAAGACTTTAATAATCGCGCTTAAGTAAGAATAATAATAAAAGTAGTAATTTATAATATAATTAAAATAATCGACAATATCATTAATCAAAGTTATTTTTTTAAGGCAAAATAATCCCTTTAAAGAAAAATAAATAAAGAAATTAATATATAAATAATAACTTTATATACTTACTAAAAAAAAAATTATAATTTTAAAATCATTAATTTATCTTGTTATAAAATATATCTTATTATATAAAAATAAATATTATCTTAAAAATTTCTTTAATAATCTTCCTCCGAATTAATAAATAAATAATAAAATTCTTTTTCTTTAGGCAATATAGTCTAGTAAACTTAATATAAATAAGTTTAAGCTTATATAATTATAGAATTATAAGTCGCTATAAGGTCCTTATATATATTATCCTTATTAACTTATTTATTATACTTATTTAATCATCCTTGTCACTTGACTAAGTATTGGATAATTATTCTCTTATGCCTGTCCTTCTCGCGCGGGATAACTTGTCTTTTTAATAATTATTTAATGATATATTAATTATTATCCAGGACTATAATGGATAATCCAGGCTCTTAAACAAATTATTTCCAAGATAATAAATACTTTGGAGTACGGTATTTTATAATAGACTCTCTAATATTTCCTATAATATTATTTCTCGTGATCGATATAATTATACTTGGGAGGCCGGAGGAAGATATATCTCTTATAAGGGTAATCTAGATATTTATTTAAGATTAGCCAAACTATATATAAACTAGGAGATAATTATACTTAATAGATTATTACTTAGGATATCTTGATCCCCTTGCTAGACGACTTTATAGATCAGGATTATATTCACGAAGTTCCCTTCCCGCTCCGTTCTCGGCAGAGTCTCTTCACTAACGGGAAGATTATCTTTATCGCCACTATCGTTAATCACGGGGCGCAAAGCTTCTAAATCCAAGTTAGAGATCTATTTAATAAATTTTAATTAATCGATATATATCCTAAGTTATAACTATATCTTAAAGAGAATATTTATTGTCTAAGGAATACACGTATTCTTTATCAAGAATTTCATGATTTTTTATCTTTGTCTTAGTTATATCATGAATAAATCCTGTCGGCAAACTCGGTCGGTGTAAGACAGAGCTAGAGATATAGCTCGAGGACGAGTAGATTACTTTATCTTAAACGGGTGATATAGTTGGTTAAGGGAGAAGGCAAGAATTAATCTAGTAGAGTATATTAATATACGCGGGTAAGTGAGAAGGCTTACGCAGAGATGTTGTAATAATGACGTCTTATATATTTATTATCCTGGTTATATTTGGAGGAAAGTCGTCACCGGAACTCGAGCACGGCGTCGTCGCGGGCGTGATAAGATCCATGCTACTGGGCTTAAGGTCTATAATCAAATAATTTATAAAGTTATAATAAAGTATATTATTTAGAGATTCTGACTTAATCCCGTGATATTTATCTCGATTAGGTTTAGGGCCAAGAATAGGGATTTATTGCTTGCCTTAAAGTCGTGACTATTTTGGCTTAGATTTATTGATATTTAATTTTATTCTTAAAATATCCGATTAATTTTTTAAATCTAGTTAATACTTTTTTTTTATATTAGATATGTCGATTAAGTAATAATCTTAAAGATAAGATTATATATATTAATTTAACTCGAGGATTATATTATATAGAGAATTATATAAATATTAAATTATCTTAATATAATTAATATTTTAAATATTTTCTTATATATATTTCTGGATATATTATTGTCATCGAGCTTGATTTATAAATTAATATATCCGCTTAATAGTAGGCCATTATAACTTATAGAGATACCTGGAATAATGTTTAGTATAAGCAAGGATATAGTGGAATATAATAGGATTATATCGGAGGGATATATTAAATTTATTAATATAGTCTTAATAATAAAGTTTTTAGTTAGTCTTATTTATAATTTATTTATTATATTTAAAGTAGAATATAATAAATCTATATTGTCTTTTAAGATCGACTTTATAATAACGATACACGTGATTCTATTGATTAATAATAAGAATATTAATATAATATAAAAGAGTTTATATTAGTGATAAATAAAATAAAAATTAAAATAAGAAGGGATTAATTAATCTTTAAATTAATCGCGTGTAACTAGATACCGGATAATAGTCTAATATAGGCCTTAATATTAACTAGTATATAATCCAATAATTATTCTTATAGAGTATAATAAAATCCCGAAGAATAGACTAGTCTTTAGGACTATAGAGAGAAACCGGTTAAAATAAGGTATATATTAAGCGGTCGTGTTTAGGTATTATATGGCGGACATGATTAAAGAAAGAACAATGGTGATTATCTTGACTAGATTCATAAGTATCGTAAGACTAATAATTTCGAGATTAACTCTGGCAATACTTCTTTAATTTTTCTAGAGTAAGTCACTATCGTTCTTTATATAGTTTATGCCGACAAGCTTAAAGCTCTTGACTAATCTTTTTATTAATCGTCTTAATCTCCTTAATTAGGTTATTAATTTATTTTTCGAGGGCGATAATATCCGGTCAATATTCGAGCTTATATTATATTTATGCCGGTAACGATTGCCAGAGCTTAAGATTATATTATATAGATATCCCACGAAAGTTCTTGAGATGGTCCTTTTAGAGGGACTAATTTAAAAAATTATTCTGCCCGTCCATGCTCCCTTCCGCCATATAATATATTTAAAATACTTTAAGACTTAATTATCCGGAAAACTTTATTAATTCTATGTCCGTATAATCATTCGCTTATTATAAATTAGCTAAAAGTAATCTAGGAGATAAGAAGGAGTTTATTGTTTACTTTAACGAGCGCTTTACGTCTAATAGTATAAATAATATAATTTAAAAAGCCGGCCCGCTAAGCAGTGCCCGAGAGTTATTTGGCGCACATATAAGTTTTTTGGATTTTTCCGGTAGGGCCGTTATATAATATAGTCTAAAAAATTAATATATTCTATATCTTATTATCTTATTCTAAAATTAAATAATTATTGTATACTGGAAATTCGAGAATAAAAATTTTATTATTTGTTTAATAATACTTAAATATATTACTGGCTAGCGCCATAGCAAGAGGAAATATAATTAAATTAAAGAGGAGCAATAGACCGGTCGTCGTCTCGAATATTGAATACTCTAGCCTATTTAGTATTAGCTAAAATTAATAAATTTATAATATAGAGTAAGGAGAAGGGGGCGGGAAGAATTTAGATCTTATTTACTTAGCGAGTTATATATCCCCTTGGCGATATTTTTTTTTTATTATATCTAGATCTCTGGCCGTCTATCTAGACCCTATTTAATAATTATAACTATATTCTGTCGAGACCCGTTAACTTGACTAAATCTTACTATTATATTTTTTAAGATATTGGCAAAAAGAAGATATTTATATAATAATATAATTCTTTACTTGTTCCTGCTTTAATAAAGGATTTAGTCATTTTTCCTACTTTGGCTAACGAGAAGCAGAATATATTTAGCTTAATATTAAATATAACCCAAATTACTTTATAATCAAACTTATATTAATCCTTATCCCAGACTATAAATATTATAATCTTATACTTCTTTAAGATTAAATAATACTTAAGTCAATAAGTAATAAATAAATTAAGTTTTATTCTAAATATCGTCTTAATATATTTTTTATTTATTAATATTAAAATATTTATACTTGACTAAATAATAATAATCACGGGATACTATACTTATATTAATAACTAACTTTTTAACTTACTCAGGAATATAAATACCGATATCTTACTTATACTTTAAAATAAATCATTATAAATAATTATATATTATATCGATAATTAATTTCTCTTTTAGTAAACCATTAATTATTATTACAAGAAGCTTAATAAAGTACTTTAAAGTATATAAATTATACGGAGTCGTTCCCGGATAATTTTTTTTATATTTATAAAAAAAAAATAAGCCAAGTATTAATATAATTTTTAAGTTCTGGATTAAAGATAATCTTATAAAAAAAAATCTACTCTCGTTATAATTTTATTTATATCTTATATATATCGTCTATATATAATAAAATCTCTCAGAAAACATGGCGATTATTAATATTAGTTATATTATTATTAAATCTATTCTTTTGTGCTGCCTTTATTTTTTTCGCTATTATTTTTTTTTTTTTTATCTTGGAATAATAATTTCTTATAATTACAAGAAACAAGGAGGATTTATAATAGATAGAATATAAGAAATTCTTTTATATCACTAGCTTGGTAGGTTAGAATTCCAATAATAAAAAATAAAACATTAAAGATAAAGAGGAATAATCTAGATAAATAGTAAGAAGAGCGGGTAAGGGAAGAGAACTTAAGGATAAGAATTATAGTAAAGAGTAGAATCAGGAATATATTATAAGGCAGAATTCCAACTTTATCTCTATGATAGCATTAATATATAATATCAGGATAATAAGTCTGGGAGTCCATCTTGGTACTAGGGGCCTATCACGGGCCCCCCGGAGCCCGTTCTGGCTCCCCTGAATCCTTCTCGCCAGGAGTTGACGCTCTCGATAGTCGCGCGACCGGGAAATAGTATATCCCAGGCAAAAGGGGTGAGCAGAGATAAGGGTGGAGTGAGTACAAGAAGGCCGGTAAGGATGGATAAGATTGAGGTAAAGCGAGGGTAAGCAAAGCGGCGATGTGTCACGTGCGCGGTGGCTTTCACACCAGCAAAGGGAGGTGAGGATTGGCGCGAAATAACAGGCAGAGCAACGCGAAGCAAAACGAAATCCTTCAGAAAATATAAGTCAAAACATAAATTTGCTGTGGTATTTCGTTCGGTATCAATCGACATATGAGCAGAGAAAGAAGTCCAAACGTTTAGTGGAAACAGTCACTTTTAGGGCAGAAATCACCGGCTACGCTTAAAGATTTCTTGATAGCTTGAACTAATTCTCCGAGTTATGACTCTATGAGCTAACCGTGTTACATTACACTACAGTTCGTTAGGTCTATAACCTAAAAACAACCTACTTAGAAAGCGCAGCCTGGGTCCCGAATTCTACCACGAGCTATCCCCTCCAGCGTTTTGCTAACATTTTCGCTTAACGGAAAATCGTAGTGAAAACACTTTCAACCCTCAAGGAACAGGTATATCTAAATAGAAAAGGGAGAAATAGGTAAATTAACAATATATCCAAGATTCTATCGTATCGAAATCGGAAGTATTTATTCGTGGCAAGTCAGTTATTTTTTGAAGTTCTTTGAGGATGATTTTAGCGTTAACCGAAAATGTTAAGACGCTGGAGGGGATTGCCTGAAACTGGCCCTTTTGGGTACGGTCCAGACCGGTAGCCCTAGCAATTTGGCCTGGGCATCCCAATCTCGGATTGCGGTCTGTGGCGGAGAATTAATTGGGGAAGTAACGAGAGTTGGAATTAATTATTGACAATTTGTAGGCCCTGGTTCTCCGAGATACGAATGTCGGAGATGCTTTGTATTTCCCGATCGGAGGTTACCCTGTTCCTCTCGTCCTCCGCGGTGCCTGTCGAGATAGACGCAAGCCTCGCAAAGATGGAAACTATCAAGCATTTCACTGTGGTTGGAGAGTGTTTTGTAGAGGGAATGATGGGCGAAGAGAATATAGGGAGGAGAATGGGACCTCACAAACTCGCCTTGCGGTAAAACAAAATCGTCTCGCAAAGATCATTTTACTGTCCTCATTTCAAGCTACAAAATTAACTTGGAGGGCGTAGCGGGGTACAAACGGGAGCTTCCAGCGTTTTGATATGGCAGATTTTGAAAAATTCCAGCGATGGGACTTTAGGTGGGAAAAGAGCGAATGTATTCCCTTGGATTTGGTATTTACTGTCGCTTTCAAGTCCAGTACGAGCGTTGCCCGGAGCCACATACCTCAGTGTCCCGGTAGATTTGAAGGTATAAAGGCGGTTGTAGAGAGAGGATTTCTGAACTGTTCGTCTCCGCTCCGGCTTGCCCGACACTCGTGTCGACTACTTTCGAGCGCGGAAGGTCTAGAAGCGGTTTTCGTCAACGGGTCTTCATCCCACTACAACGCTCGGTAACGATAGTGTTGAGCAAAATCGTAAGACGGTGGGATTGATGTCTCCGTTTTGACAAATGCGCTTCGTTCCAGAAAGGTATTGTAGAATAAAACGCTGCTTGACGGGAAAAAAGAGCAATGAATCTCACCACAAACCTAGGCACTAGTGGTTGTCAGAATTCGTGGAGCAAAGCTGCGTCTCAATGTACTGTAACTTATGGAAACATTTGTAAAGTGACGAGCCACAACTTTTCAGATTGTTCCTCATATCAGGGAACATTCAAAAAAGCAAAATGGCAGTTAGGCTCTAAAGGTTAAATGTCCCTCGGATGATAGTACATTGAAAACCAGTATTCCGTCACGAATTCTGACACCCACTGGTGTAGGTAAGGAGAGCAACAGGAGGGCTTTTTCAGCTCTTGACACTTTCGACTGACTCGAGATTCGACTTCGAAGCACCGTCACATGATTTGCCCCTCCACTAGCTTCCGGAAGTTCCGAGACAAGAAACCCGAAGCAAGCGAAGGCAAAGACATTTTCTGCAAGCCACCAAGAAGGATCAACCCACCATGAATAGATCATTGGGAATTTAGCATGAAGGACACCAATGAAAATCGTTGGAGCTGGCGGACCGTTTTGAAGCCGTCGCAGCGAAACGCACTAACGTCCGAAAGAGATCTGAGACCTGGGTACTCCACAGCTTCTGATAACCAGAAAAAGCTCGGAGAAACATGTGCTGTTTTCCCCCATGGGCTCCCCGCACTTGACTGGGAATGTACTTGTACTGCGATTCATACTCCACGACTTCTGATATCGTGTTTCCGACTCTCCCGGAACCTCGGCGGAAGGTGGGGAAGAGGCACAGCTGTTGGTGATGCGAGAAAATGCTCGTGATGATTATCACATTATGCGCGATAAAGTTCTGACATTGGAAAGGGGCAGGAATGGCAACAACGATAGCCGATCTTCGAAAATACAGGACAGTGCAGCTGGAAATAGCCAACAAAGAGTTATACGAGGAGCGTTGGCCGAAGTTAAGACTGGCCAATGGTCGCCTCTGTGAGGCCCAGCAATTTGGGGAAGGGGGGCTCGTTATTCAACGCCACACCTAGAGGAGTGCCACACCGTCAATGATCAGCCAGAGATGCCTTCAGCTCTCTCAACTCCAAACAGGCGAGGAGCCAGTGGTCTTGTAGGCCTCTAAAGGGGTGGAAAGGGGGGATTTCTAGTAGCCACGTGACCATATGTCCGAGCACTAGCATGTTGCATAATGCGGGAAATGGGGCGCAGCAACGTCGCCGATTGGCTCGGCAGGAAATTGTAGGTTGCAGACCAGGGGCGACGATTGCAGTACGAAGTACTGTACGGGCCCTGTCCGCTGAACTGAGCAAGTCTCGAATGAAAATGCCGGAGTCCGGCATCACCGCTTAAAACGTCGTGGCAGGACAAGGTCCTGTCCAGGCCCTTCCAAGGGTCTGCATACAAGATGGCTTGCATGGAGAGAGATCTCCGCAGCACAGGTTACATAACTTTATCAAACGGGCAGGAGACAACGCCAAAAAGGAAATCCTCGCCGGGATAGCGTATTTGCCTCGGTGGTGCCAAGCCACCAATCCGCAGAATCTGACATCTGATTCCACTCGCCGCACAGAGGGATCCATTTCTTACGCCGTGGCGCAAGGCCGTTATTTTTCTTCATGGAATTGTCGTTTTGAAGATCGTCGCAGGCTCGTAGCTGAAAGAAGTTAAGAACAATCTAAGGAACTAGGGAAATAGGAAACCCTAAAATGAGCCTCTTCCAGTGGCAGTACCTGCATCTGACAGTCGGTAGCGCAACCGATGCCTTAGCCTTGCGAGGTTGCGAAGTCGTAAATACCAACTCCAACAGATAGCCCCGAAAAAAGAACCATGATGTTCGAGGGATTATTCAAGGATTTCCCAAGGATTTCTCAAGGAAGGATTCACATCCCCCATTTTTATGTTCGGGATCACATGTGCTAGTCGCTGGGGCATTGTTATCCACTCAACGCCCATTCGCCACCCGGACATGTTACCCCAGTCGGTTTGCCCGGCCTCGAGGCTGAACCTGGGCTGATCCACTGCCCACTTTCCTTCACCCTTGGCTTATGTATGTATTTTTCTGCAGTCCACTTATCTCTCGGATTGTTCTTCATCAGACATTCTTCTCCGAACGACCCCAGATTTCTTCTTTAATACCACGGTCGTCCCTTCTCCGCACTCACTGTCGTTTCCGAAGCTTCCATTCCTCGCTGCGTTCTTGAGTAAATCGTCTGCGACATTTACCGACCTCGATTCCTCCTTCCATCCCCCGCCGTTATCCGCAACTGTCCCATCATGGATTCCCAAGGCTCCTCAGAGAAGCGTTTCCAGGCGGAGGAGATCGAGAGAAGAGATGCATACGATGCCGCTCCTGCAGGATTTGGCCAGAAGGCGAAGAGACACTGCAGTCGGTTCTGGTGGTTGCACTTGATTGTTTTCTGCGTCATTTTCCTGATCGTTGCGCTGTGCCTGTGAGTAACGTTCGATGCGGGTCACCTGAGGGCGCCACTGATGTGCAACCGAACAGCGTTTATGTTGGTATGCCAAAGATTGCTCAACATGGCGTTGACCAATCGACCATTGAGATCACGGACTTGAAATTCCTGGAGCCAACATCAGATTCGGTGGTTCTGAGCCAGGCAGTCATCCTCCACAGCCCGAGCATCTTCACTCCTACACTCGATCCATTTACTGCCGCCTCGTGGCTTGTCACGAATGGCACCTTTGGCCCCACCCCCATGTTGATGATCCCTCTGCCGCAAATCCACGCTTTACACCCACAATCTAATATAAGTGTCTCGAACATGAACCTAACGATTACAAATCTCGACCAAGTTACGGATTATGCAACGGCTCTTATCACGCAAGAGGAAGTCAGTACGGCTTTGACGGGAAAGACCAGGTTGCATGAAGGGAAACTTCCAACTACCAACATCAACTTCAACTCCACCAGCACATACAAGGGTAAGTCGCCCCATCGTTTCGTTGCTTGACATCTGGCAGCTAACAAGCATAGGTATGAATGGCTTGAAAGGATTCAACGTCACCGGCGTCACAATCAACAGCACCGCCACACCCGGCGAGCCAAATCTCAAAGGATTTGCATACATTCCCAACCCATCGGTCATCACTGTTGCACTGGGCAACGTAACTCTCACGCTCTCCACCGCCAAAAAGGGCGTTGTCGGCAACACAACCATCAATGACATGACCCTCGTCCCCGGCAACAACACCCTCCCCATGAGCGGCATCGTCGACCAAGGCCTCATTGCTGCATCCCTCAACGGCAGCGGTTTCGTCACACTCTCCATCCAGGGCCAAAGCGCCATCTACAACGGCCAACATCTAACTTATTATGTACGCTCTTGCTCCATCCAAACCCTTTGCCTGTATCGACTTGCTGACCTGAAATAGGAAAAACCACTTATAACCAACGTCCTCTCGCTAGACATGAACGTCCTCCAAGTCCTCGCCGACAGCGCCGCAGCAGCCAACAAGACAAGCTCTTAATCACCACCACCACCAGCAAAAACCCGGTATGAAGTAATGTTAGTATATCATCGCTAGAGCAGATCCTGGAGATTTTCCGTGCATTCATTCAGCGAGGCGAAGAGAGATCGACCGGGGGGTAACGTCGATTCGCGTGTATTTTAATAGCGAAAATCGAGATGGGAATGGGGTAGTGGGACATGAACGAACTTGCAAGGGGGTTTGCATAAATGGATTGTTACGGAAGTTCTTGAAGCCAGTGGGCACAACACGTACGTCCACAGATGGAAGGCTTTTTGAAAGATACCCCCTCCTTGAGCCGAGAAGCTACGTGTATATATGCTTTTGGGAAATGAGAAATTTGGTTTAAAAACAAGAACCTCTAGTACCACCGTCAAGTCAAGCACTACAGTACTACTGGTTTCAATGTGTTCGTTAGATTCCTGGCTTCTTTATCCTACATGCACGCTCCACCTCAATCCTCACTCCCCATGGAGTAGCACCTCCACCTCCACCTCCACCTCTGAAGGATGAATAATCTCAAACAAGTAATTGGCTACTCCCGACAACAGTCTCCACTTCACTTCACTTCTGCGTCTTAGTCGGATGCGGTAAAGCACTGTACCGTAAGACCCGTGAACCATCCGCTCGGCTCGGGACGAGAACGCCACGTCGTCTGTGTGTGAATGAAGGTGGCTGGCTGAATCTACAGTAACTGCCGCGAGCCCCACTCAACGTAGCCGGCCGTCTGTGTAACTGGACTGAAGTGGCCTATTGGAGGAAAGCATGTGGTGGCTGGTGGTATTTGTTGTGAATTGGGGGTGGGTGGTGTTTTCTGGATGGGATTGTGGGGTGTTGTGAAGGGGAGGAGGGGGGAAGGGTAACAGAAGACGATCAGGGTTTTTTCCGAGGACAGCTCTTTGGTTTAGTTGGACCAAAGGACGAGGTGGGACAAGACGAGTCTTCGATGTGCTCTGCTAAAGTTGCGGTTTTGTAGGCGGGTATGGATATAAGGTGGACTTTACATATGGAGGAGACTTGGAGAGCGGTGCTGATTCAAGTCCTGGCTGCACTAGCATGGCCAGACTTGGCTGCGCAGCTCATCTACTGAGAAGATTTTCTTGAAAGTTATTTGGTGCTCGCTCGCTGCTTGATGCTGTCCTTATAATTGTTCTCTCTCTTAATACTTCTGCATGCCTGTCCTTGTGGAGTAGACTCAATCTTTACTACAGCTAAAACATTATTTTCTTTGCCAACTTGACCATTATTCCTGTCTCTTTAGCACACATGAGACTTGTGATGCTTACTGGGATATAGTATACCGTGCATGCCATTTTCAAGCGGAGGCAGTTCTCGTTGTATTTCTTTACGTTTCTTTCAAGCACCCGTTGCCCGCACTTGGGTCCTTGCATCCAAGAGGGAAGTCTCGATCAACCAAGCAA
>Ga0302221_10000344_pt1 | contig 36278 bp, 11 predicted proteins | sample II_Palsa_E2_1_FD_193517 | JGI IMG/M metagenome (GOLD analysis project Ga0302221, IMG submission 193517) | Peat permafrost microbial communities from Stordalen Mire near Abisko, Sweden - II_Palsa_E2_1 | ecosystem: Environmental > Terrestrial > Soil > Palsa > Peat permafrost | place: Sweden... | reverse complement strand
GTTAGGGCTCCGATCAAATCAAATTAGATCGAATTTTACAAATGTTCGATTTGACTAGTCGAATCGAATATATTTCAAAGGTTTGATTTGTTTAAATTTGTCGAATATTTGCTCAAATGTCAAACTTTTCGAACTTTTATCACGTGAATGAATATAATCTGTAAAAATATTAGTTTTATATTTAAAAATAATATAATTTTATATCTTTTAGCTTTAAAAACATTACTATTGCAATTTTTAAGCTTATAAAATAAAAGTTAATAAAAAAAGCCATTTTTATATAATAAAACCTAAAAGGGGGTTTTAAAACTAGTTTATTTCACGTGATAATACCTTTTTTTTAATTATTTACTTTATACTTTTAACTTTATTTATTCTTATATTTAATATTTTAAAGTAATAAGCTTTATAATATATATTATTTAAGCAAAATTTTAGGATATATATTATAAAGCATATACTTTTTATAATATAAAAAGATTTAATCAAATTATTTGATATTCGAGCAAATATCACTTAAAAATTCGATTGAATTCCAACCTTTAAAACAAATAGTTCAATTTGATCTTATTTGCTCGAATCTTGTCAAATCAAATTAATAGTGTAGGCACGAAAGATTAAACTAATTAATTATCATTAAATTAAATTAAATTAAGTCTTTTTGGGTAATTAATTATAATTAATTTTTTGCACATGATCTAAGAAAAATATAACTTTAAATAAAATATTAGTATAAATTAAATAGCATTATAATATTGCCTTATAATAAATAGCCTTATATAAAAGAAAGAGTTATATAATACTTATATAAACAATAAATAGCTTAGAAAATTAAAATTTGAAATTTTTAAAAAAAAATAAGTGTTATAGCTCTAGGCGTTTCTATGTCACGTGCTCACGTGCGCTAGCGCGGGCTAGCATAAGTGGTGTGGAGTAGTAGAACTCGAGTATTTGTATAAATTAAACCTTTTGTAAATAATCTCTTCTTTTTTTAGCTTTAAATGGTTGTAATTAGGACCATTTAACTAATTCCTTTTAAGCTATAAATCTAGCGCTAGGCCCCTTTCGGCATAGCCCACTCGCTTGCTAAAGCGCCTCACCCCCCCTTGATATTAGTAAGCCGATAATTAATTATAATTAAATTAAATTAAATTGACAATAAAAATTTGATTTTAATTTTAATTAGGTACTGATAATTTAATTTAATTTAATCAAAACCCACACTGCAAATTAATTTGCAAGTTCGATCGAAGCCCTAATCATAGTTAGCTAGAAGCTCTAGAAAGAGGGTACTAGTTAAGGCTCCAGATTATAAATCAGGTAGCAAGGCCTCTTCTTAAAAGTCTAGGGATGACCATATACTAGACTAGTTAGATTAGACAAAGCGGGTTTAATTGCTTAAAGACAAGCTCTTTCTTTTTAAGGGGGGAGATGTTATAGTTCTACGCTAGCACATGTAGCGCTATTCCCGATTAGGCTAAGTTGGCGAACCTAGGATATTTAAGCATGCGATAGCTTCATGCTTTCTACTTCCTTCCTTAGCTTTATATAATTGTAATTAAGACCCTTTTACTTTTGCCTTCCTTTTTAGGCCTTAAAGCTAGCGCTTGTGACATAAGTTATTAGCTCGCGTTAACAAAGTCAAGCAAGAAATATACTATTTTGCAAGTAATATTCCGAGTAAAGGGGTATATATATATAAGGTTTTATAACATTAGTAAAAGGCTTTATAATTTATAATATTATTTATATTGCAAAAAGGGAGCTAAAAACTAATAGAAGAGCTTACTTTAAGTAAGAATAGACTTGGACTTAGTAATTAAGAGCTATAAAGCTATAGTATATACTAGTATAAAAGTAATTACAAAGCCTTTTGTGAGGATGTTATTAGTAGGCAATAAGGCATATGAATAATTTAGTGGATTCTAAAGAGTATATTTAGTATAAAACTAATCTTTACCCCTTTATTAAGTATAAGTAAATATCTTTAAAGCTTATAGCTTATAAGGATATAAGACAAGTCAAATATTCCTCTATTGCGGACTAAGTATTGCTCCGGGAGTTCTAGTGCTTACAAGTCACTTGATCCCTAGCATTATTAGCCTTATACATATAGCTAACTTCTTATATATCACAAGTATACCCCCTCTTAAGATCTTATCCTTAAAATTATCTAATTAAAGTCTTCGAAATAAGTTTTATTAGAAAGGGTAATAATATAATATAAGTGTCGTGTAACTACTATAAATAAATACCGCGTAACATGCGATATAATTAGTCGAAACTTGCATAGCGTAAGCTATGCAAGTATGCGATTAGTTAATCTAAAAAAACTAAAGAATAGCAAGAGAAATAGCCTAGCCCGTTGCTTCTTTGCATATTAATCTTAAATCCTTGAAAATATAATATATATCTTTAAAGATAAGCAGAAATTAATATTTATATTATATATATAACTATTAAATTGTATAAGAAGTGACAAAAAGGCTCTTAAAAGGTAAGCACTTAAAGGGTAAGCGCACTAGTTGCTTTTAGAAATAGATTAGCGTCGAATTTAGAGCAATTCTTTTATATAGCTTAACAATTGATTTCTTTGAGCCTTTTAAGCTTTTAAGTATAAAATCTCTCGATTAGTGCTTTTACTTCTTTTAAAAATAATACCAAATAATAATATTTACCTTGTTTTTTGTTATCTCTTTTTTAACTTATTTGCATAATTATTTGATTTATTAAAAGCTTTACTTTTGTATTATTATGTCTATATCGGGTTTCCGGTCTATTATAATACCCCTTAAGAAGCGTAAGGCCGAGCTTGCTAATTCTTAGCCTTAATTAAGTTGTTGTCTTAAATGCTTTAAGCATATAATTATTAATCTTAAAATTAAGTATTTAACTTTACTTAAAAAGAAGAATTGCAAGTGTTGCAATAAGGGTAAAATAAGTTGCAAGAAAGTAAGCTTAATATTCTTAATTTATATTATAAAATTAATATATATATCAAGAAAAAAAAACGTGTCAACGACTTGCTAATAGTGCTAACAACATGCCAACGGTGCTATTTTTGCATGTCTAAAAATTTAGCACTAAATTTTCGATATTAAGTGCCAATTAACTGCTATTAGAACCTTTTAAATCATATAAACAAAGTGCAAGAATAGTAGTTTATAGTTATAAGCTTATACTAATAACAATTAAGCTATATGCAGCAATTATATTATATGTAGCAATTATATTATACATAGCAATTATATTATATGCAAAGATAATAACTATTTTGCTAATACTAATTAGACCCTAATTAGGATATTTAATGCTAGCTAGCCCCTTTAAAACATAAGTGCATTTATGCTATATAGTATTTATAAGACTAAGAGTTCTAATTTAGTTATATCCTTTATAGAAGCTTATAAGGAAATAATTTATAAAATTACTTTAATATTACAAAAATATAACTTTATACAAGCTGCCTTACTAAAACGACTTGCTAAAATGCCTTGCAAAAGTGTCCTTTACAAAAAGTGGCCTTAAAACCCGCTTTGCCAAAACGCTTTACTAAAATGCCTTACAAAAGTGTCCTTTATAGAAAGTGGCCTCGAAACCCGCCTTGCTAAAACGCCTTGCTAAAACGCCTTGCAAAAATGTCCTTTATAAAAAGTAGCCTCGACTTAAGCTACCTTTTAACTATTATTATCCTTGTTTAAGTTATTAAAAACTTAACTAATAGCATTATAAACTTGTATATATAGCTAATTAAAACTTTTTGCTTATTATAGCATCTTTGTAAAGTTTGTATTATTATATATTGCAATCCCTCTTGCCCTCTTTCTAAATTTCTTTTAATCTTTAAGCTTTAACTAAAATAGTATATCTTTTATATATTTATTTGCTATTACTATAAATTTGATTTATTTGCAAGTAATAAGGACTTTTTTAAGGAATTTGTCTTTGCTATTATTAAACTAAACTAAAATCTTTTATATACTTTTTATTATTATAATATATATTAAAGTAAATCTAATAAAATTATAACTCGGGAGAAGCTTACACATCGACTTCTTTGTGACTTTATAGCCGGTTTAAGACAAGTTAAAGTATATCTTCCTTTTCTTTAAGCTTATTATATTACTTTAAGCTGCCTTTAAACAAGCTTTCTTTTTAGTTATTAGTATTACATCTTTAATCGAGGGAAAGTTGCTATTATTATTACTATTATTGTTGCTATTTTAATGAAAATCTATAAATAACCGGATTAGTTAGTAATATTATGCCCTTATTTATAATAAAGGAATAACTTGCTAAGGAAGGATTTTTAAAGCTTAATATTAAATGCCTTTTTATTACTATTTGCTTAACTTGGCATAATATTAAATGTAATATAGTCTTTGCAATTTTAAGAAGAATTAGCGTATTATAGTGCTTGTTATTATAGCAAATAAGGAATTTATTAGCTTTTGCGGGACTATCTTATTATATATAATTAGCTTAAATTTTTTTTAAAGGAATAAGATAATATATATCTTTAAAGTTAAGATTATTAAATAAATTATTTAATATATTATCTTATTTGTTTGGGACAAGTATAAAATTTGCAAAATCCTTATTTACTTTAACGAGTTTTTAGGCTTTCTTTATAAGAAGATAGCAAAGCGCCGATTGCTTTATACTTAATATGTTTTGCTAGCTATTTTTCACTTTAAAAAACACTATTTAGAGATAAGGTAATAATATTAGTATAATCTTTTTAAATAAATTATTAAATAAAATACTTATTATAATTTAATGGAAAATCTAATTGTTAAAATTTGCCCCTTTAAGCCTTAGCCTTTATAATATAAAGGATTATGCTATAAACTATTATAATTATATATACAAGAATTAGATTTTACTATTCCCTTATAATAATATAAAATCCTAATACTTATATGCCCGGAAATCGAAAGAATATTGCAAGACACTTTATAATAATATTACTAGTCTATTTTTGGTATTTAAGCTATTTAATATTAATAAGCAATCAAATTAATTAAATTTACTTACTTGATTTGAGTTTAATAAAAGAATGCTATAGTATTTTAGTAATTAAATTTAAAATGCATCTTTCTTTATTTATTTATTTAATTAATTTAAGTAATTAGCAAACTTAAGCTATATTATAAATTAAATTATTTATATAAGTTATAAACATTTTTCGGAAATATAATTGCATATTTATATAAAATTAGTATAATCTTAAAGATTTAAATATTACTTAAAGCGCTTACTTTTTAGGTTATAACTTTATTTAAAGGATATAAATTAAACTTGTCCTTTTTTTGCTATTTTTTTACTAACTCTTAATAATTAATAATACTTTTTTTTTAAGTATATATCTATTATCCTTAAGCTAAAGTAACTATTTAAGGCCTAATTCCCTAGTAACTTATAATATAAAAGTTAAAAAGAGAGCAAGAGTAATCTTGCATTATATACTTTTTATTTAACTTATTGCTACTAAATCTTTACACTTGCTTTAAGCTTTAATATTACTTTATAAGTATATCTTGCTTAAGCCCTTATTACTCTTTTAAAATTGGCTATATATATTATTATTAAGTTAAGCTATTACTTTATAACTTAATAGAACTTTAGCGCTTAAATAAGAAGAGGATATTAAGCTATATAAACGTTAATAGGACAAGCAAGTTTTCGAGCTATTTAAACATTAATAAGATAAGCGGGGTTTTAATATAAATAGTCTTAAAGTATCTTATATTATACTTAAAAGGCTTTAATTGTTTAGTTATTACTTATTCTTATTATATATAATAAATTAAACATATATATCTAGTAATAAGAGAATAACTTGTATTATAATATATTTGCAAAGTGCAATTAGAAATACTCTTATTTTAAAGCGTTTAGCTATGCAATTAATTTATATTTTAAGTATATTAAAGAGGGATTAGTTTTTAGATATAAAGTTTAATAATAAAAGTATATACTTTAGTGCTTGCTTTAAGTCTTTTACCTTATTAGCTTTTTGCTTTAGTTATTTGCTAGCTATTTATAAAGGGTAATATAAAGTTTAGCTAAATAAAGATATAAAAAGATAATATTAATATAGTAGCTATTTAAAAGTTTCATAAGATAAAGTTAAGTATAAAGATATTAAATAAAAAGATATTAGATAAAGAGATATTAAATAAAAAGGAGGAAAGGAAGAAAAATTAAATTAAGTTATTATAAAAAAGCTTTAATTTTGCTAGTAAAGAAAGGTAAGCAACTAAAACAAAAATAATAATAAGAAAAGTGCTACCTTTTATAAGTATATATTATTATTTATCCTTTTATCTTTATATTATAATAAGTATTTTTAATTTATTAAAGATATTATACTTTTAGCAAGAATATACCCTTTAATCTTTAATTTTAATATTTGTCTCTAAAATCTTAAACTCTTAAGAGGACAAGCTTATAATGCAAGAATCCGCTTTATAATCTCTTATTACTATCTTGCCAAATATATAAATGCATTACAAGTATAACAAAATCTTAAACTTTTAAAAGGATAAGCTTGCAATATAAGAATCCGCTTTATAGTCTTTTATTGCTATCTTACCAAATATATAAATGTATTACAAGTATAGCAAAATCCTAAACTTTTAAAAGGATAAGCTTATAACGCAAGAATATATATTATAGTCTTTTATTATTATCTTGCCAAATATACTAATGCACTATAAGTGCAACAAAACTATATAAGAAGAGTTAGTCTTTAAAACTCTTATATATATATATTCTTTATTTAAGCTAATGCAATAACTCGATAATATTCCGATTTTAATACTACTATTACAAGTAATATGCCCTTAGCTTACTAGCTTCAAGGTAGCGCTATCCTTGTTACTTGAAAGATTTGCTAATATATTATTAACTTCAACTTTAACTTTTAATATATATATATAAGCTTATATTATACCCTTTAAGCAGCTATTAACTTTATTGTCGACTAAGGCGACAATTATATCTTAGTTATCTTATAATAAACTACATTTATAATATTACTTCTTCCTTTATAAGACTTTTATACCCTTTAAAACTTATATTTCCCTTATTAATAGCAATTATATAAAGATTTAAATATTGTTAAATTAAGGCTATTTTATTAAAGAGATCTAATAAAAGTATAAGTATATAAAGCAGCAAATTTGTAACACTTAGCAACTTGCAAATATAAAAGGAAACTTGACACTTATATGCTAAAGTTATAAAAATTGTAATATACTTTATTATTTTATACTTAAGCAAGTTTAACAAAGAAATTGATTTGACTAGTAAAGAGTTAAATAAGAAATCGATTTAATAATAAGAATAATAATATAGCTATATAAGGGCAAGGTAATAGCATTTAAATTAGTTAGAGACAAGAAGGCTAAAGCTAAAGGCAAAAAAGGCAAATAAAGTCGCAAGATACAAGTAATATTTTAAGTTATTAAAATTAAATTATATACTTTAAATAGATTAAAGATATTTCCTTAAGTAATTTAAGCTATAAGCATATTAAGGATATTTCTTAAAATAGTTTTAATAGCAAGTATTATAACAATATTTCTTAAGACAATTTTAGTAATAAGCATTTTAAAGACATTTTCTAAAGTAATTTTAATAATAAGCATTTTAAGGACATTTTAAGGATATTTTTTAAGACAATTTTAGTAGCAAGTATCTTAAAGACATTTCTTAGGACAATTTAGCTAATAGCAAGTAATTTAATAGCCGAGTGCTATAGTATTATTAAAGCCTTTCTTTGTTTTAATATAATTATTAACGAATTTTCTTTTTTTCTTTATTATTTTGCTAAATTTGTCGTTTTTATAGTCTTTATAGCTTATAATATCTTTATTACTTTTAATGTTTTTAAATATCTCGAAAGCTTAAATGCTTTATTAAATAATATATTTTGCTAGATTTATTATTTTTATAGCCTTTATCGCTTATAGCATCTTTATTACTTTTAATGTTTTTTAGTATTTTAAAAGCTTAAATAATTTATTAAATATAAATTATAAGTTAATACTTTAAATTTTATCTTTAATTTTAAATTAATATAATTTTAATATAACTTAAAATGTTAATATAATATACTCCTTAACATTAAATATAAGGCTAAGTAGCCCTTCTTTATCTTACACAAACGATTTGCAACTTGTAATTATTAGTTTATAATATAACCTCCTTATTAAAGTATTAAATAAAGGGGCAACTTTAAAGTTTAATATATTTAAGTTTATTAATTTAACCTTTAGCAAAGAATTAATTATAAAAGCTATCTTAAAACAATTATATGCTTATATAAGAGGCCTTAAAACTAGGCAATAGCAAGCTTTTATAGCAAATATATAATATAGTATAAAGAGCGCTTATAAGACATTTAAAGGCTAGCTTTAAAAGCTTTTAGTTATATAATATGCAATTATTATATTTTTAAGGCAAAAATATAACAAATTAAACAAAATTATATAAGCTAACATATTTAAGTTAGCTCGGTTTACTAAGAAACTACTTTTGTTAGCCTCTTATTATAATATTGCTTATATAGCCTTTTAAGGTAAACTATTTTAAGTATAAGGCTTAATTAATAGCTTAAGCTCCCTTATATATAATTAAAGGGCAAGAGATTAAGATATAAAAGAGTTTTTAAGTAATAAGGGTATTTATATCTCTAAAAACTTTAAAGACTCTAATGCCCTTGTTAATAAATAAGTACTTTATAGCTTAGTTAAGTTAACTAATATTATTGCAGAATTATATTTTAATATACTATTAAATAAAAATTTAAAAGAGTGTAAAGCTATAATAAAAGATAAATAAAGATATAAAAAGAAGGGTTTTCGGACAATGCCCGAAGTGTTATACTCGGATATTATATATGCAATTAGTATTTTTAAAGCAAAGCATATAATAAAGGCTATAAATTAAAGTATATTACTTTAAATAAGAGTATATCAAATAGCTTTAATAATATAAAGCACTCTTTTTTATCTTATAACGCTAATAGCATCTTATTAAAGAAAGCTAAAATAGCAAATAATAATAGCTTATTATTTAATCTTATAAGCTTTTATTATAATTAAGAAGAGGCCTCCTTTATTATAGATATAAATATATAAATAAGAGATATTAGTAGCTAAGTAAAGACTAAATAAAGAAATTAAAATAAGGCCTCCTCCTTTACAAATATAAATATATAAATAAGAGATATTAGTAGCAAGGTAAAGACGAAACAAAGAAAGACTATTATTAAATATAGCTTTAATAAATGTAGCTATAATATAAAAGAAAGTTAGTTTATTACTAAAAGTCTTAGCTTTATATTATTTAAAGATAGTAGCTAAGATTTAAGTAACTAGGAAAATATTATAAATAGCTAATATATCAATACTAAATTTGCTAATAAAAGTATACTAAGCAAAAATAATATATTAGATCGACTTTTACTAGCAAAGGGCTTAGTTATTACTTGTACTTTATATATATTTTTTAGATATATTTACTTAAAGCTTAAAAAATTAGCAATTAACAATCGATTAGCTTGCAAATACAAATAAAATAATAAAAGACAAGATTGTTATTGCTGCAAAAAAGTTAATTAATATACTAGATTAGCTAAGCTAGCCGCTTAAGCGCTAAGTGTATAAGCTATTTATATTATTAATATTTTAAGTTATAAACCTTTACTAAAAAGAGTATAATAAGAAAACTTAAATTCTTACTTGTTTTTAAATACTATTATTAGCACTAATATAACAATTTTACTAAATTAAGCCTAATTTTGCAATATTATCTGTTTTACTTATAATAAGCTATTTGCTAAATAAGTAGCTTAACTTTAAACAATTAAGCTAAAAGAGAATTATAATAAGGTAATTAACTCGATTTTTACTTGCTTAATGCATTAGCGCACTAGCAATTTAGCCGACTTTTAATAGTAATATATATATATATTTAAAAACGGAGTTAACTTTATATATTTAAAGCATTTACTTAGCTTTAATAAGTATTTTAGCTAACTACTTTAATAGTTGCAAATCCTTTTAAGCATATAGCAAAAAGTACTTTTCGATAATATTACTGGGATTATTAGCTTATAAGATAAATATTATTTATAAAACACAATTAACTTATATAATTTTTTTTGCCAAGTTTTAAGATAATTAAAAACTTATAAATATTCTTTATATAAAGTTTAATATGCTTTTATATTATATATAAGAAGAAGTTAATAGAAAGAGGGTTATAAGCTAAGGTAAAAACATGTTCTTTTTGCTATTATAATAGCTTATAACTTAAGACTTATACTTTAATATCTTATATTACTTGTCTTGCTTAAACTCTTTTATATTTAAAAGGTAAATTAACTTGCTATATTATATTAAAAATTGCTAAGCTAAAGACAATTTTAAATTTACTTATATTAATAATAATATTTACAAGTTAATTTATAAAAATAAAGCGCTAATAATATTTAAATATTTATAAGTTTTAATAATAAAGATAAAGTAAACTATATTTAAAGTATAAAAAGTCTTTACTTAAGCGGTAATAATAGCTAAATTACTTTAAAAATGGTTTATAAATAAATTATATTAAAGAGCTTAAATCTTTTAAAGCTTAATTACAAAGACTTTATAATAGACTTAACTAAAGTATAGCTTAATATAAAAAGCTACTTCGGGCAAGTAGCTAAACTTTAGCCTTTACTTAATAAGAAAATAAGCTTACATTTTAGTAAGCCCGAGATAATTTATAATATTAAAGTTAATTGCGCAAAATTGTAGCAAAGAAAGGGAATAATAATATAACTAACAAGTATATACTTTAATTTGTCTCTTAATAATAGTAATATAAAGTTAAAGTCTAAAATATAGCAATTAAACTTTATACAAATATTATATTTAATCTCTTATAGCAAGTACCCTTTATATTAATATAAAGTTATAAGTACTTATTTGCGCTATCCTTTTATAGTTTATCTTTTTCCGGTTGTAGCTATTAAAGGGATAATAATATGCGTAATTAATCGGGAAAATCTTATAATAAAGCAAGAATTATCTATTATATTAAAAGACAATAAAGCAATAGCAAATAAACTATTTTAAAAGAGTTATTAAAAAAGTATTACTATAATTAAGAAGTATTAGCTAATTTTTTAGCAAGCAAAATAAGATACTTATAAGTTAAATTCCTTTTTTTCAAATAGTAGCAAGAATAAGATAAGCTAATAATTATAGTTAGCTATAATTTTATACTTGTAACAAGAAAATCTTATTGCAAGTTAATATAACAAAGAAACTATTAAGTCTATTAACTTTAGCTATATTATTTCAAGGACGCTTTTTTAAGTTATTTTTGCTAGTAAGACATTTTCGAGGGCAGTTTTAATAATAGCATTTTTGGAGTTGTTTTAGAGGCTAGTTTAAGAGGATAGTTTAAGAGGCTAGTTTCGGAGGCTAGTTTAAGAGGCTAGTTTAAGAGGCTAGTTTAAGAGGCTAGTTTCGGAGGCCAGTTTCGAGGACAATTTAAAAGGCTAGTTTCAAGGACAATTTCGGAGGCCAGTTTCGAGGACAATTTAAGAGGCTAGTTTCAGAGGCCAGTTTCGGAGGCCAGGTTAAGAGGCTAGTTTAAGAGGCTAGTTTTGAAGATAGTTTAAGAGGCCAGTTTTAAAGGACAATTTAAGAGGCTAGTTTAAGAGGCTAGTTTTAGAGGACAGTTTAAGAGGCTAGTTTAAAAGGCCAATTTAAGAGGCTAGTTTTAGAGGACAATTTGAGAAGAGATAATTTAAGATGCTAGTTTATTTCTTATATTTTTATGCTATCTAATATTTATAAATTAATTAAAGGTTTATTAGCTAAAGGTTTATTAGTTAAAGGTTTATTAGTTAAAGGTTTATTAGTTAAAGGTTTATTAGTTAAAGGTTTATTAGTTAAAGGTTTATTAGTTAAAGGTTTATTAGTTAAAGGTTTATAAATAATATATCTCCTCCTTTATCTCTTGCAAACAAGTTTAGCACTTGAATAGCACGCTTAAATTTATCTTTAGTAAAAATTAAAATATCTTCCCTTTTAACTTTATATAATATATTATAAGAAAGGCATATTACTAAATTATTATATGCTAAATGCATTACTTTTAAAGCTGCTTTAAATCAGTTTTAGCTTAAGTGCATGCACTATATATCCTTGTAGTTTATACTTTATATATCTTTATTTATAATATCTAAAATTTCTATAAGAATATAAAATAGCATTATATAAGCTTTTATATAAGTGCAATTAAGCTAAATAATAATTATTTAGTAAATAAAGTAATGCTCCCCTTTTAGCTAAAAAGGAGGATAATATAATTTTTAATTAGCTATAAAAGAAATAGTTTTCCTTGTTTAATTTGCTACTTGCTATTTCTTCGAAATTGCTTTAGTGTTATTTAGTATTTTAGTATTTAAAATTGCTTTAAAAGATAATTTTAAAGTAGTAATTATAAAGGTCGAAGCTATAAACTTAGTATTACTTCTATTAACACTTTAGTCGGGCTATTATTTGACATTGTAGCGCTAAGCCTTCTTTTATAGTAATAAGAATTGTAAAGTTATAGTAATAAAAGCTTGCTATATTTAAGTTTACACTATATCCTTTTAAGCAATTGCCGAAGATTCTATTATTAATTTAGCTATCCTTTGTCTAATATTATATAATATAATGTTATTAATATGCTAATTTAAATTCTTTTTACTTTAATATTCCTTATATGCGCTTTGTAATTGTTATCTAATATACTTAATCTTAAATACTTTAGTACTAAAAGCTTTAAATAAACCAATTCTTTTGCTTAATAGTATATTCTTCAAGCTAAAACAAGTATTCCTTTTTAATATCCTTAAATTTAGCTAGTTAAAGGGCTTATAGCTACGCTCCCTTCTTTGCCTCCCTTCTAGCCTCTTATTTGTATCTTATACTATTAAAGGGGTATTTGGTTTAACATTTAATTGCTTAGTTATTTAGTTAATTATTAATAGTAAAGTAGCTTAGCAAAGAGTAAGTATAAAGCGTTAAGAGTATTAAAGTCGGCTAAGTGCTATATATTACAAGATATAAAGTTAATTTTAAGCTTAGCATATTATTTAAAGAAGCTCTTTTTGTTAGCAAGGCACATATTAGAGACTAAAGGGAAAGATGCTATTATTAAGAGGGATTATAAGAATAAAAAATGCTATATATTTTTTCGGTAAAGTCGATAATAAAGATTAATTGCAAAAGCACTATTATATTTATACTATTATTAATAAAGGTGCGCAAATAATATGCAAACTAGGCTTATAACTATTGCAAGTAGCAAAGGCAAAGTAATTATATATAATTATTTAATTAAAAGGAAGGAAACTTGTAATAAAGAGGCTTTAATTTATAAGGGAGCTACTAAGTAAGCACGCTAAGCTTTTTAATTGCTATAAAATGCTTAATTTTGTAAGGTATAACTTTTATTAAGAAGTTATTAAGTAACTTAGCTAAACTTTAACAAATACTAACAAATAATATACTAAAATTTATTATTAAAAGTCTTTAAAAAGCAAGGAGGATAATTTAAGAGGACACTTGAGAGGATAGTTTAAGAGGAGGATAGTTTAAGAGGAGGATAGCTTAAAAGGAGGATAGCCCGGGAAGAGGATAGCTTAAAAGGCAGCTTAAGAGGAGGATAGCTTAAAAGGAGGATAGCTTAAGAAAAGGATAGCTTAAGAGGAAGACAGCTTAGAGGATAGCTTAAGAAGAGGGTAGCTTAAGAGGATAGTTTAAAGGACAATTTAAAGGATAATATAAGAGGACAATTTAAAAGGATAATAACCTTTTAACGTAAATAACTACTAGTAAATAATAGCTAGCGCACTAAAGACAAAGTAATATTTCTTACCAAATGTGTTCCTTAATACTATTATAAATAAAGCCTTTACTATTTGCAAAGTAGTAAAAATAACATTATTATAAAAAGCATATTTTAACTATTCTCAATTTAAAAAAGGAGAGGCCTTTAATTAAATTAATGCTTAATCTTAAAATATTGCGCTAATACTAATATAATCTTCTTTATATACTTATAAACATTTGCATATATATGCCCTCTTTATATATAATACTTAAATTCTATCCTTTATTATATTATAACTTAAGTAACTTAAACTTAACAATTACTTTAAGTTTTAACCCTATTATTAACTTTTTTTAAAGTAACTTTGTAAGAATATCTTATTATTATACTATTAAAGCAAGCAAATAACGTTTTACATATTATATTATATTAAAGAGTTAAAATTAATATAATTATAAGGGATATTATATAATTTGCTACAAATGCAATTATTAATATAACTAGTTCCTTGCTTTTTAATTACTATAAATTTAATAGCAATTTAAACTTTATTAATACTTAAATGCAATTGCTTGCTAGTAATAGATTATTTAAAGAACTTTAAAATGCTTACCCTAATAATAGTAATATAAAGCATATATACTTTATACTCTTTTATAATATAGCAAACATATAATATATTATTAATATTATAAGGCCGGATTTTCTTAATTATTAAAGATTTCGAATAAATATCAAGTTATTTCACATATACGAAAACGCTTTATAAATAGCTTTAAATCTCGAATGCGCGTTAATCGTGTTTCTTTTTATTAATATTAGCGCAACTAGTCTTTTTATAAATAAAGCTATAAAAATAGCTTTAATTATAATTTGCAACTTTATTAAGGACTTTAATACTATTAAAGCGGACAAAGCTAGCAATAAAGAGCAATTGCTAGCGCAAATTACATTTATACTTTTAAAAAGAAAAGACGACAAAATAATAGCATATAAAGACTAATTTAAATAAGTAAAGTTTAAAAAATTAGCAAAAGTTGCAACTAAGTTTACAAATAATAATATATTTGCTTTATTAGCTCTTGCTTTGCTAGCTCTTGCTCTATTAGCTCCTGCCTTGCTAGCTCTTGCTTTGTTAGCTCTTACTTTGCTAGCTTTTGCTTTGCTAGCTTTTGCTTTGCTAGCTTTTGCTTTGCTAGCTCTTACTTTGCCTTTTAATGCAGCTTAAAAAACTTGTAATACAAATAGAGGAGTAATATAATTTAGCTACCTATGCAACTATAAGCCTTTAATAAAGCAAAATTGTTGCTATTATTACTAACCTTTTTCTCTTATTTATAGTAATAATATAAAGGTTTTATTATTATGTCGAAAATTTGGCTTAAGTCTTTAAAGTAAGAGATATAGTTAAAAGGACAATTTAAAAGGACAATTAAGAGGCTAATTTAAATGCTTATAAGTTAAACTCCTTTTTTTTGTAATAATAGCAAGAATAAGATAAACTAATAATTATAATTAGCTATAATTTTATACTTGTAACAAGAAAATCTTATTATAAGTTAATATAATAAAGAAACTGCTAAATTTATTAACTTTAGCTATATTATTTTAAAGATGCTTCTTTAGGTTATTTTTGCTAGCAAGACATTTTTGAGGGCAGTTTTAATAGCAGCATTTTTAAAGTAGTTTTAGAGGCTAGTTTAAGAGGCTAATATAAGTTTAAGAGGATAGTTTAAGAGGGCAGCTTAAAAGATAATTTAAAGGACAATTTAAGAAGATAGTTTAAAGGATAGTTTAAAGACAGTTTAAGAGGCTAGTTTAGGAGGACAGTTTAAGAGGATAGTTTAAGAGGACAATTTAGGAGGATAGTTTAAGAGGTTAGTTTAAGAGGTTAGTTTAAAGATAGTTTAAGAGGCCAATTTAAGAAGATAGTTTAAGAGGTCAGTTTAGGAGGTCAGTTTAAGAGGACAATTTAGGAGGTTAGTTTAAGAGGACAATTTCGAAGGTCAGTTTAAGAGGATAGTTTAAAGGATAATTTTATTTAAAGGGTCTAATTTTGCTACTTATTATATAAATTATTATTAAAGTTAATAACTTATGTCGAACCTTGTCCCTATTTTGCTTGTGCTAAGGCTTTGCCTTTTCCTTTGCCTTAAATCTTAGCTAACGCTCGCGTTATAGCCTTAATAATATTAGCTTATAGCTTATTAATTATGCAAATTCTATCTTTTATAGCATTATCCTTTGCAAGAAATACTTAAAAACACACTTTTATATTCTTATTTCTTTCCTTATAATATCAAGTATACTTTTATATTATAATAATAGCTTAATAATCCGGTTTTAAAAACCCGACTAATATAGCTTTAGCTAAAGTTAAACTAGTTGCAAAAGCGCTACTTGTTATAATAATGTATCAAGTAGTCCTTTAATTTAAAGCTTCTTTATTAATATCGAGATAAAACCTTGCAAGCTTGGTAATAATTGCCTTAGCAGTTATTATTTTATTAATTTAAATAATATCTTCTTTTAAAATCTTGCAAATATATATTATCTATTAAAGAATATAATTAGCTTTATACATTAACACAATTTTATAATATATATAAGATATAAAATATAAGTGCTAACAAAGAAGTATAAAGTTTAAATTTAATAAGCTTCCTTTCTTTTTATATTAATAAAGTTATATTACTTGTCTATCTTCTTGCTAATTACTTTAAGCTTAGCAAATAAAGCAACAATTATATTAAAATTCTTAAAATAAGGATCCGAATCCGACTTAAAAACTTATTATTAAATATTATTATTCTTCTTTAAGCAAATATAATCTATTTACTTTTGCTTAATTAATTTAAAGGGTTTACTATCTTTGTTTTTTAAGTTTATTAAAGCTAAAAACAAGGCGCAAAGTCGATCTTAGTAATATATATTAAAGAGATCTTTTTTAAGACTTTAATAGTTATTTATATTTTTATAATAATCTTTACTTTATTATTCTTTTTTCCTCTTTTCTTTAGCACTTAATAATTTTTTCTTGGCGATATATAACTACTTATAACAATTATTTTACTCTTTTTTATTATTATAAAAGATTTTATTATAAATAAATCAGGGCACCTTAATTAAAGGAAAGCTTAAAAAGTTACTTATAATAATAAATCAAATAAAGAGTTTCTTTATAAGCAGTTAAAAGTCTTAAATAATCCAGTTTGCAAGTTTTGCATTTAAAGTCTTAATATAATATTTTTTTACTATTTACTTATTTTAACTACTTTAAAACTTATTTAATTATGCAAAATCTTATCTTTAACTTACTTTAGCTAAACTATTACTTTAATATAATAAGTAATATCTTTAAGCTTAAACTATAATAAAGTTTTATTTATAAAAATAATAGAAATTTTATAATATATACAAGGTAAACTTAGTTTTCGAAGCAAATTATAGCTTTAGCATCTTTGCAAGATATTAAAGGCTTTAATTATTATTAATTTAAAATTCTTTTTAATATGGAATTTATCTTAGAAAAGGGTAAATATCATTGCAGTTTAATAAGGTTATAAACTATAAGTAGCTAGTTTTAGCTTTATTATATATTACTTACCCTTTATATTCTTCTTTTTTTCCTTTTTTAGCTAAACTTGCTAGGACTTTTTCTTTTTAAAAACATTAAGAAACTTAGTTTAAAAAGAATTAAATGTTAAGACTATAAAGACTTTGCTATTTTTAAGTTATAATATAAATTTCTAAGGCATTAAGTTTTTATTACTATTTTTAAACTCTTTTTCCTTATTAATTAAAAGTCCTTTCACTTTTGCAAAAAGAACTTGCTAACTATATACTTTAACTATAATTAGTGTATTTTTGCTACTAATAAGGAAATAAGCTTAATTTTTATATATTTAAATGTCAAGAAAGCCGAGAAAAACTAAAATAATATTAACTTTAAGCCTCTTTTTAATAAAATAAGTAAGACTTAAAGGGGCATATAAGCAATTAAATCCGAAGCGCTTAATAAAGTCTTCATTATAAGTGCAAGATATAATTTCCTTATTTGTAAAAGGATTATTTAAATAATAATATCTTTCGAGGGAAGCTTTAATTTAGACTTATATATAATTAATATAATATTAAATATAAGTAATAGCATATACTATAGTAATTTTACTAATACTTATAACATGGCTAAGAAAAAGAGATTAAGCAAGGGTATTAAACATTTAAAGGCTATATTAAACCTTATATACTTATATAAGCAAAAGTCGTCTTCTAAAAAATTTTACTTTAATAATATAATCTAATATTATCTTAAGTTTAAAATTGTAATAAAATAGTTAATAAACTTAAAGCTATATATACAAGTCGAGATATATATAAGTAATATTGTTTAATCTTTATTATATTTTAAGCTTACCTTATTAATATAAAAATTAATATTAAAGAGAGAAAAGTGAGTACTTATCCTTATTTATATTATAGAAATACTTATTATACTCTTTTATATGCAAGTTATAATCTTATTTTAACTTGTCCTTTTCTCTTTTCGGCAAGGTTATAATCTTTTCCTTATTAGCTCTTTAAAGCAATTAACTAATATTATATATAATTCTTTTAAAGTGCTTATTAACTATAGTAGTAAGTTTTTTAGTAACAAGTGCTATAAGTTTCTCGGTAATAAGGATTATAAGTTTTTTAGTAATAAGGATTACAAGTTTCTTAATAACAAAAATTGCAAGTTTCTTAGTAATAAGGACTATAAGTTTCTCGACTATAAGTTTCTTAGTAATAAGGACTTGTAATATTTTTAATACTTAACAATTATAGCAAAAAATAAGCTCTTTAAGTATAAGTCTTTAAAGGCAAAGCATTAATATGCTTAGCTTTTCAAAGGGATAAGAAGCATTAAATATTACACTTATAGCATTTGTAAATACACTTGTAAATAATATAATAAAATACTTGTTAAGAAGTCCTTTTATTAGTGATATAAATTTAAATTTAAGTTTATAATTTATAAGAGTAAAAGCAAAGCTAAAAGTCTCTTTTATAAATGCGCAAAACTTATCTTAAAAGCAATAGCTACTACAAAGCTTCTTAGTTTATAATAAGCGAAACTAGTTGTTTATTAATAAAGTAATTGGGATAAAGTAACTTTATAATAATAGATTTAAAAAACCTTAATTTGCTTTATTACAAAGCTTAATATTTAATATAAAGCAATTTAAAGGTAAAGGAAAAGGCTTAACTACTTATTATAAATGCAATAGTATAGTAAATTGGGCTTTAAAGGCAAGAAAAGTAATATTTATAAAATTATTAAATATATTTCTAAAAAGCTTAAAGGTATAAGATTAAATAACTTACTTAGAATATTAATATTTAATAACTCTTGCGCTACTTAAATAAGTAAATTAGAAAGCTTAGCTATTATAATCGTAATTTTAAAAGTAATAGCTAAAAGAAGAGCTTTAAAGGCAAAGCACAACAAGCAGCAATAGATAATGTTTTGCAAGCTAAATATATATATATTAAAGTTAAAGTTAATATTAAAATTAAGATATATGAATTAAAGATATGCTATAGTATAGTAATATGCGCTAACATGTAATATAGTAAAGAGAGCGTTTTGCAAAGGGCAATTTTGTAAAAGACAAATTGCTAAAAACAATTTTGCTTTATATTAAGCTATTTTAAAAAAGGCTAGCTTAATTGTATTAACTTTAGCCTATTTTTAAAGCCTTAAATTATAAATAAAATAAATAATTCCTCAACCCTTAGCTTCCCTTAAAAATTAACTTTATAATTATTAAACATTCTTAGTTTGTTATGCTTATACTTTGTCTTAAATCTTATATATTAAATATTACTTTATATAATTGCATTAGCTTTAAGTTTACTCTTATATTACTTTACAAATTGTAATATTAAGACTCCGATTCTTTATATATCCTTTAAGCTATAATAAAGATTAATAGCTACTAATATAAATTTTAAAATTTTTTATTAAAAACGAGGCAAAATTAACAAGTTACTAGCTAAGATATTACTAGTTTAGCTATTATATTAAAATCTATTACTAATTAAATGTAATAAAAATGTAGCTAAATTATAGCTTTTTACTTTATAAAATATAAACTTTATAACATTTGCTAGTATTAACGCAAACAACACAATTATATAATCAAATATAAAGCTAGTTATTAGAACTATTACTAGCTATAATAGTAATATTATTATATAATAAAGTTTGCTTTACTTGTATTATACTTTAAGTTGCTTGTTGCTTAAAAACAACTTTCCCTTTAAAATATTATATAAGCTTTATATAATTAATTTTAGCCCTTAAAAGATAATACTCGAGATTAAGTAAAAGAAGATTACTAGAAAATGCTTAAGCATAGCAAATTTAGCTCGATTAATCTTATAATTTAGTTGTAAAGAAATATTAATAAAACCTTTTTATAATATTAAACAAAATAGTTTCTTATTATAATATAAATTTCTTAAGCAATAAAATTAAGTATAAAGTTAGCTAAAATAAGTTAGCAAATTTATATATATATTTTATTAGCTATAATAAGATTAAATAATTAAAATTTAGACTATTTTATAATAAATATTATAATATTAGCTAGTAAGCGCTTTCTCTTATCGAGATTTGACAACAAATTGCAATTTAAAGCTTTGCTAAGTTTTTAAATTTGTTAATTATAAAGTAAAGCAAAAATTTGCCCTAAATTTAATTAATCCTTAAAAGTATCCCTTAAAAACCTTTATTAATAATACATTTAACTTGCTATAATTAGTACTTGTATTTACCTTATATATTATTTTTAAGAGCTATAAGCAAACTAGCTTCTTTTAAACTATAAAGCAAATCCTTAAAAACTTTTTAAAGTAGCAAGAAGTAAAGCAACAAGTAATATTAATAGCGTTTTATGCTAGTAAGTTAATTAAATTATTTATAGCTAATAAAGAAGACTTTTTGCGCTATAAAGCCAAAGTGCTTAAGTTGCTTAAATATTAGTAACAAAAATTATAAGTTATATCTTATATAAAGAAATACTTTTAAAAGAAAGGGAAGCCGACTAATTAAGAGCTATATAAAGAGTTTAAAACTAAAGTTATAAATGTATAACTTAGATTAAATACTTTCGATTAAGAGCTTCTTATATTTAAAGTTAAATTAAATTAGTTTAAAAGGATAGTTTAAAAGGAGAGCAATTTAAGAGGAAGATAGTTTTAAAGGACAAATTTAGAGGATAGTTTTAAGGGATAATTTAAAGGGCAATTTAAGAGAGCAATTTAAGAGGGCAATTTAAGAGGGCAATTTCGGAGGACAGTTTTGGAGGACAATTTTAGAGGGCAATTTAAGAGGATAGTTTAAAAGGGCAATTTAAGAGGATAATTTAAAGGGATAATTAAAAGGATAGTTTAAAAGGATAATTTAAACTTTAAAATTGCCCCCCGAAACTGTCTATTATAATAGCTGCCTAAAATACCTTGCCTCCCGAAACTTTTTAAGCGCAAAATAGCAATAGTATAATCTTTTACTTGCATATTAATAATAGCCTCTTTTAAATATATATTAATAGTAACATTACTAGTAAGCTCCTTCTTTGCTATAATACTTTATCTTGCATATGCTATAATATACATTCCCTTAATTTACAATTTTATAATTAACTTTAATCTACTAACTTTATACTTATATAAGATAAGCTAAGGGCAGATTTATTATAAAGAGTATTAAAAGGTTTTAAAAAGCTTAAGTAGCCTTATAAGGCATAAGTGCAAATAGCTAATTAAAGTCTATAAGCGCAAAGCATAATAGCAAGACATGCGCTATAAAGAAGGAAAATACTATTTATAGTTAAAGCTATTAATATAGCAAAGAAATGACATTTAATAGTCGGATATAGTTATTTATAAGAATTATATTTTAATAAACTTTAATAAGGGGGAATTTCTTAGATTTTTAGCTTATAATATTAAAAGGTAAAGCGCAAAGTATATTTATTAGCCTTTTATCTCTTATATTTCTTTATATAATCCTTATAAACTTGTAAATAATAGCTTTTAATAATACTTTTAAAAAACTTTGCTATAAATAAGCTTATTAATAATATATTAAAAGCAAACTTACAAGACAAATACACTTAAGATATAATATATATTAAGTATATTATAACTAAGATATTAGGAATTTTTAGCGTAACTTGGCTTATATAATTTAAAGAAAAAAGGGAAAGTAAATGCTTTATTAGGCAAATTATTGTGCCGGATAAAATTAAGCTTAAAGAAATGCTAATAGCTATTTTACAAATAAATAAGGAGAACCTTTAATAGCCCTTTATATTTAAGTATAACTAAAGCTTAGCATCTTAGTTTTCGAGGGCCTAGTATAATAAATAAAGCATTAAAGAGTTTTTTTAAAGACTTAGAGTTTATAATAATAGCGCAAAAACAATTAAAAGCAATTAAAATATATAATAATTTAATATAAGCTATATATATTATATTATATAGCATTTTAGATAGCAATTAATAATATTAGCAAACGTTTATTATATAAAGCTAAGTCAAAGGGGTAAAGGCACAAATATATACTATAATATTCCGTTTAATTTAAGCTTATTTAAAGTTCCTTTTAAAGTATTAGCCTTTTGCGTTTAAACTTATATAAGCCTTAATAAAGAAGTATTATAGTAGTTAAAAGACAAGAGTATATAATAAAATATATATAGCAAATTAGTAGTAAAGGAAATAATTTAAGCTACTTTTAAGTATAATAATTATACTTGTGTTTTTCTCTATTAACAAAACGCTAATAATACAATTATAAGGTAATTAGTCGGCTTAGCTTATTTATATAACTATTAGTAACTTTAAAAGAAGCGCTTATTAGAAGCAAATATTGCTAGCTAGTCTTTTAATTAATTTTTTGCTAATCTCGAAAGAAGTTACTAAGTCCTTTAACTAAGATATAGCATATAAAATTAAGTCCGATTTGTATTACTAATATATAAGCATTATTTTTTAATATTTATAATATCTTTTAAAAGAATAAAATGCTAGCTAATAGGATATTTAGCTTTAAAAAACTTTGCAAGAACTAGCTAGCTAGTTTCTTGCGCTAACGGCTATATATAGCACTATTATCCTATTATTTCGAATATGCTTTATAGTTATAAAGAAGTAACTTTTATAATAAGGATTAAGAAAAATAAGTAATATAATATATATTAAGTGCTATCAAAGGAAGTTTAAGACCTTTTAATATAGTAGCTACTAAGAATGCATAAACAAATGCGCTATTAAATATAAATATAAAGTAGTAAGAAAGTTAACTCGACTAATTAAAATTAAGTATATTAAATAAAATGCTTTGCTTAAAGTTATTTGTTTATAAATATTTATAAAGTAATATCTATTAATATGCTATATTAACTTTAAAAAGGCGTCTTTAAGGACTTTATTAACTAGATTTAGTCTTTTATATAAGATTTATTTCTTAGTTAGCAAGTTATTAAAGTAAAGGAGAAAAAAGATTGCATATATAATAAATCTCTTAGCGCTATATAGCTTAATACCCGATTTATTATTATACCTTTATACCTTAGCTTAAAACATTTTAATTATTTTAGCTATATTTAGCAATAAACAAGTAATAAAAAGCAAGCTTTAATATAAATCCTTATTCTTGTAATTGCTTTACTCCTTTATTATAAGGCGCTATTTGCATTAGTATACGCTTGAGCCCTAGTTGACTTTATTTTACTAGTATAATATTAAACATATAATAATATTACTTTATACTATATGTCTTAAGCTCTTTTTTATATTAATAATATTAAGGAGGCATTTGCCAAGTATCGACTAATAAATAGCAATAACGAGGCTTATTAGAATTACTTTAAATTTTACACTTTAAAGTATTATATTAATTTTATTAAAAAGTATAATGCATTAAACAAATTTGATACTAAGCATATAAAGATAAATTATATATATCAAGTTAAAGACTTTTAGGACTATATTAATAAGAACACAAACTACTTTAACTAAATTGTATTATAAAACACCTAAGATACTAATTATATAGTAATAAAGGATTATTTATTATACTTCTTTAGCATATCTTTGCAAAAAAGAGCTAAAATTAAGGCGCAAGTATTTTTTATATTAAAAACTTTATTTAAAGTGCAAATATTTAGCTATAAAAGTTTACTTTAAGATATTTAGTTTAAATTACATTTACTTCGGCTTAATTATAAAATTATAACTATTGCTTGCAAGGCTATAAGAGCAACTAGCCTTATTAGCTTTATTAAAGCTTTAGCTATATTTGTTAAAGCATGCTAGGCAAAGCTAGCAAGTAAATATATTAAAGATAATTTTAATAATTTATACAAAGTAGACTTTACTTGAGTATATAATTACTTAATATAGTTTTATTTTAATATAAGATATTAGAGGCATATTAGTAAGGATAAAAGGGATAGCAAAGCTAAAAAGCTAAAGTTTTTAAGATATTTACTAAGTTAGAAGGGAAAAGGACTATATAATAATTTTTGCTAAGTTTAAAAGCACTCCTTTATTGCCCCTAATATACTTGTTAACACGCTAATATTAGAGTAGTTAATAAGGCTAAGACTTAAATAGCTATAAGCTTACCCTTTAAACAGTTAACTAGTCAAGCAATTACACGCTTTAATTAAAGTAATAAATATAAGTTATCAAGTCGAATCTCTTTAAGAGTTATACCTTATATATTGTATAGCTTTAGTTAATGTTTATTTATTAAAAAATATAAGTATACTTGACCTAGTATATAGTATAATAGAAGTATTTAAAGCTCGAGTGCCTATTACCGAGAGCCCTCGAATTTTAAAGGGACAGCGATTTTATTTACTTTTATTAGTGCTTAAAAGTATATATATTATACTATTATTATTTAAAGCTAAAGCTTAAGCATTAAATATGTTTTATATTAATAACTATATTAATTAAGATTAGTATTAAGTGTTATATAAAGATAATTAAGAAGAGAAAGGGTATTAAAAAGCTAAAAAGATTAAAAAGCAATATAATCTTACTAAGTAAAAGGCTAAAAAGGAAAAGGGTTTTAAGGAGTAAATATAAATAAACTATTTATATAAAACACAAAACTGTTATTGAAAATGTCTTTAGACTATAAAAATATAGCAAGTAAAACTATCTTTAAAAACAACTTTAAAATGCTATTATTAAAATTACTTTTAAAAATGTCTTATTAGCAAAAATAACTTAAAGAAATGTCTTTAAAATAATATAGCTAAAGTTAATAGACTTAGCAATTTCTTTGCTATATTAACTTATAATAGGATTTTCTCGTCGCAAGTATAAAGCATCTTATTTTGCTTACTAAAGAATTAGCTAATACTTTTTATCTTAAATTAACCTCCGAAATTGACCTCTTAAACTAGCCTCCTAAACTGGCCTCCCAAACTAGCCTCTTAAACTGTCCTCGAAACTGGCCTCCTAAACTAGCTTCCAAAACTAGCCCCCCAAATTAGCCTCTTAAACTGGCCTCCGAAACTGGCCTCTTAAATTAGCCTCCGAAACTAACCTCTAAACTAGCCTCTTAAACTGGCCTCCGAAATTAGCCTCTTAAACTGGCCTCCGAAACTGACCTCCTAAACTAGCTTCCTAAACTGGCCTCCGAAACTAACCTCTTAAACCGGCCTCTTAAACTAGTCTCTTTAATTAGCCTCTTAAATTAACCTCCGAAACTAACTTAGAATATAATAACTTAACAGTTTTATATAATGCAAGCTAAGAACTTGCATCTCTCTTTAAAAGTTTATAAAGCTAAAATTAAATCTCGAATTGGCAATATTATACAAAAAGGTTTTCCTTTATTAACCTTATAATTTTATTATATCTTATTACTATATCCTTTTATGCTATTGCCACGCGTTGCACGCTTAAATATATATATATATATATAAGGCAATAAGGACACGTTTAATAAAGCTAAAGGGAGGATAATTTTGTGCCCGAGGACGCTTAAAGTATAGTAAAGAGGGGAGAAAAGGACGGGCAAGAGGGAAGAAGAGGAAGGAAAAAAGGTTAATATTGCGCTTTTATATATACTTATTATAATTTTAAGCTTATTTTATCGATTTTGCTATATAAATAATTTATATAATTTTTTTATTAATTTTTTCGACTATATATATACTACTTCCTCTATTTATTATTTATTTAATATTACTAAATTTAATTAATTTGCAAAAGTATCCTTAAAATAAGGCTATAGTAAAATTCGACAAATTAGTTAAAGGGTTTATACTAAAACTATCAATTTCTATACAAATTTTGTATAATTTGATGCTAAAATATGTTATGCTAAGCACTTATAGCTTAAAGCTTAGCTAATAATAGCAAGTATAGCTAATAATAAGAATTATTGCTTCTATTAGATTACTATTTTAGACAATATTCAAATAAACTAATACTATTGACTTTTTTTAAATTTTAGTAAGTAACCACATTAAAAGGTCTTATAATTTTAGGCTAAGTCCTTTATAAGCCTTCTTTAAAGATTGCAAGCTACTTCTAAAGTATATTTATTATAATTATAAAGCTCTTATCGCTTAAATAGCCTAAAAAATAGTATAATTTAGTGTTTATACTTTATAATTGTGTCGACATTTGGTAAGTGTTGCTAAAGCTTATAGCTATAAGGCATATATACTAAAATTGCATTACTTTTTATTGCAATCTATTGCAATTTGTCGCAATTTGCATAATTGAGAGTAGTATACTTAAATAACTTATTCGAAAAAGCTTATTTAAATAATTAAAAGAGAATATATTAAAGCTAATACTTAAAATATTCTTTTTAATTTTTTAATTTTTTTAATAAGTGTAGTTACCAAATAATTAATTGCCTTACTTGCTAATTAACTACTAAGCAGCTGCTAATAGCACTAAGCAAGTGCTAATGGCACATGCGCTTAAGCGAAAAATTGTTAGCAAGTTTTTTTTTTCCTAATATACCTTTAAATTCCTAGCTACTTTTATAAGGCTTATTATACTTAAAAGGATACTATTATTATCTTTATTATATAGCTTCGAGATTACTTTAATTAAGAGTCCCTTGCTAAAAAGGAAGATAACTATAATCTTTAAATTATAAAATTTAACTATAATACTTTTAATAATATTTAAAACTTTAAGTACTTTTAGCAAAAGATAAAGTTAACAAATTCCTCTTTGCATATTAAAAACTTAAAGGATAAAGACTTCCGGAAGGCTTTGCAAGTAAGTCTTTTTAACCTTTTAAAGAATAATACTAATTTTAGTCTAAAAATACTAAGATATATACATTTAAGGCATAAAGTTAATTGCTAGCATTATTGCTACTTAAAAAGACAATTTTGTTACAAGTGCCTCTTTTGCTAATATTATAATGCTTTTAGTAATAAAAGAGCTAACTTTAAAGATTTAGCTTTTCTAAAAGGCATATATAATTATAATAAGTTTACTAGAACCCTTTATAAGGGTTTAAAAACTAACTTCCTTTAATATGCAATTGCTTTTAATAAAGATAAGCAAGTGCTTAAGCATATTTATTGCTATTTTATTTTTATATTATCTTAATTAGGAGTATTGTTTTAGAGTTTTTAAGCGTTTGGTTTTAAGCTTTAAATGCTATATAATTATATAAAGATACTTGTAGCAAGATTATATATAATAAACTTTTACTATGCTTTATCCTTTATTTTAAGTAACTTTTAAGCTTAGCATTTAATTTAATAAGCTTTAATAAAACCTTGGAAAAACCATTTATATAAAAACCCAAAGAAAAAGCGTCTCTTATTATAAGCCTTTCTAGGGCTTGCTAAAACCCCTCTTCTTTTTTAGTTGCTTTTTAAGAAGTAATTTAGCTAATGCTAAGTTTAATTTATAGTTTTTGTTATATAATTTTAAGAGTTCTTTAAAGTTTTAAAGGTTAAAGTAAGCTAGCAACTAAGTGTTATAATTATTAAGCTAATGCTTTTATTTAATTAGATACTTCTAGTTCTTCTTGCTATCTTAATAATTAATAATAGCTTTAACTTCTTATTTTTGCTTTTTATTATTATTTGACAATTCTAGAAGCTTTCCGGAGGGGTATAAGTGGGGTTCTTAACCCTTCTTAGCTATATACTCCTTAAAGAAGGAAATATAAAATGTTAAATAAAGATAATTATATAATATTAGTAGCTTCAACTTGTATATTAATTCTTTAACGCATTATAAGATCTTAAAAGGTTTAATATACTTTAAAGCAAGCTTTCTTGCTTTAGCTTAATGTTTTTTGTTAATAGTATTACCTAGTCTTTTAAAGAGAAGTGTTTATTTAATTAATGCTTATTATAGTAGCCTTTTTAGTTGTTTTGCGCTTAATACTAAAGTTTTTAAAGCTTTTTCTGCTTTTTATATAAAACTTTAAGCCTTTTGCGTATAGCTAGTACCTACTTTTAAATTTTGCCCTTAAGATTCTATAATAATTAAAAATAATAACTATAATATATATAAAATAGTGTGTTTTACAAAACTTAATATTTTAAGCTATTATATACAAATTTTGCAAAGGATAGCTTATTGCGCTAATTGTTTTTATTTATATTATAATAAGCCCTTAAATAATATTTTAGAGTTTAATTTTAGCGTTTTGTTTATTTATTAATTTAAAGATAAAAGGCAATACTTAAATGCTACTTGCAAAGTATATAAAAGCAAAGCGTAAACTAGAATTTGCTAATAAATATTGTTCCTTTATCGGAAATTATTTTATTAAGTGTGCTAAAGATTAAAAAGACTTATTCTTATAAGATTTTAGCAAGGTTTAAAGAGTTAATAGTTTTATAATATATAATATATTTAGCTATTTTCGAGTATCGGTTAACTATTACTAAAATAGTATTAAAAGCAAGATTACTAGTAAGGTTTTTATATACTAGTAACCTAGTAATAAAATCTGTAAAGATCTTGCTTTAAAGCTTTAGTAATAGCTATAGTAAGCTACTAAGTAAATTATATAATATATGCCTTTTAACCTTAACTCTTTAGCAAATATTACATTCTTTATAATAAGTATATATAGCATTATTTATTTATTCTTAATAGTAAGTTTTACAAAGGAGTTTAAAGGTCTTATTAACTTTATAATAGCTTATTAAAAGGTTATTATAATAAAGTTTTATAACTTTTGCATATAAAGTAAGGTTATTAGGAATATAAATTCTCTTATATTACTAGAGTAGCTTTAAGTTATTTATTATTTATATAACTTTTTTATTTATATTACATTTGCTAAGCTTTTTCGCAATAATAGATTTGCATTATTTATTATTTTATTAAGCTACTTTAATAATATTTAAAAGGGGCTTTATAAGAGGGGCTAATGCTATTGCCCTTTTAATAGTAGTATATATTTATAAATGTGAAATTAGGTGCTTGCAATTATTTAATTTTATAACTTAAAAGAGAGAGATGAAGTTATAAGTTTTATTAGATAACTTTGCTATAAATAGCTTTATTATTATAGCTATAATAGCAAAATTTATAAGGTGCTTTCTTGTACCTTTTGCCTAAATCGGGGGATTTATAAAATAATTTATTTACTTAATTTATAACAAATCTCTTTATATAATAGCAACAATTACAAGAAATAATATATTTTTATTAAGGGTAAACTTTTTAAGGCTTGCTAAGCTTTAAATTGCAATAGCAAAGCTTCTTTTAAGTTTATTTTAAAAATTAAAAAGCTAAGTTATATTAGCAAGTCCCTTTTAATAGTCGGGACATTTACTAGGCTTATTAATAGCATTCGAGGCACCTTTTTAATAAGTAATCTCAAAATTATAAGTAGTAAAGTATATTGCTTATTATACTTAGTAGCTTTTTAAGTACTTTGTTTTTATAAAGTATTTAAGGTTATTATAATTAGTTAAGACCTTAATTGTGTGCTTAAAACCCTTAAAGTAGTATTTCTACTACTTAAAAGCTTTTATAATTGCTAATAACTTAAAATTATAAGTCTAATAATTTCATTTGGCACTAGATAGCTTTTAGGACTAAAATGCTATAAAATGCTAATATTTACACGTTTTAGCATTTGTATTAACTTGTTAAAAGAGACAATTAGTAATAGTAAACTTAAATATATTAGTTTTTATATAAATCTTCTTAAAAGGGTTAAAATAAATAAAAATAAGCGCTTAAATAAAGGTAGCTTTAAGTTTTTAAAAACTCTATTTAATATCCGAAGTCCACTTAAAAGGAGTAGTTTTTCGACTATTTTTTATATTAACTAAGAGACTTGTAAAGCTATATGCTATATGCAAGTACTTGTAAACAAAATAGTAATAGAAATTCGCAATTTTAAGAAATACTTGCATATTATGAAACAATTTTAGCTTAAGCTACTTAATAATACTATAAATCCTTTTAAAGTCTGATTTAACTTTATTAACTTTAATATAAAAGCTTAAAAATTTTAATTTTTATATACTAAACTCACATTTGCTAAGCTTAGCATATAGTTTATACTTGCGAAGCTTAGCTACTACTTAGCATATATGCTCCTTATACTCTTCGAGGGGTTTTAAGTATATAAAGATATTACCCAAATATATAACCACAAAATAGTTTAAAAGTCTTACTATAAATATATTAATATATACTTAAAATATAGCTAAAGCATTTGCTAAGCTAAAGGGTATAATAAGGTACTTAAAGTGTTTATAACAAGCATAAAATGCCATCTTTTATTTATAACTTTTATAAATACAAATTTAATAATATACATCTTTTAAGTTAAGCTTTATAAAGACTTTAGCGCTTATTAGGCGGTTTAATGTCTTATTAATTAGTGGAAAAGGGTATTAATTCTTAATTATAACTTTATTTAAGCTATAATAATTGATATAAAAGTATAACTTGCTATCCTTTTTAAGTATAAAGAGGATAAAGGCTCTTATTAAGCTTATAAATAGCCATATTTAGCGCTTTTTAATAGCATTTGCTAAATATAACTTTAAAGCTTTAAGCTAGACTTTAAAAAGATTATATAAAAGCTTATATAAAAGCAAATTAGTAATATTAATAAAATATTAAACCCTCTTTGCTTTAAAAGTTTACTAGCTTTACTTTTGTCAAAAATGTTAGCAAAGTTATTAAAGTATTCCGGCAATTTAGTAAAACCTTTTAATAATAGCTTAAAGATCTAGTAAATTAAGATAATATTTATAATAAATTCGGGTTTTTGGATAAAAGTAATAATAAAATAACCTTTATATTAGTATAAAGACTAATTGATTAAATAGTTACAATTGCTCTTATTTATAAAGAGGACTTGAGTAATAGTATTTAAGTTCTTATTAAGCTTTGCCCCGAATTCCTTTAGTGTTAAAATCTTAATATTATCAAGCTATATAAGTATATATGCTTAATATTTTTGATATAATTACAATATTACGCAATTGTAGCCTTATAAAATTCCATTCCAAAAACTAAGCAATAACTTATAGCTTTGCATTATAAAAATAAAGCTTATATAATCGAGTTTTTGTATAATTATTTGTAATAAAGACATTAAAATTATATATATAATATATCTTAAATTTATTATTATAAAAGGTAATAAACTTAACATTATATTAAGCAAGGGGTATAAAACCTTTTAATTTAGCCTAGTTATTATTACGAATATTGCAGTTAAAACTAGTGTCCTTGAGGCTTAATAGCTGCTTAAAGACTCTTATATTAGCTTGCATTAAATAAGCTTTAACACTTATCCTTTTATTTTTAAGTGTCTTTAATTTACTAAGCCTTGTAACACTTAAGACTTAAACTTGCCTTTTCTTATACTTTTAAATAAAGAGCTCTATTTTTAATTTACTTTTATAATTTAATTTATATAATGCATAGTAATAATAGCATCTTCCTTAGTTTTAGCCTTTTTAAGGAAGTCCTAGGCTTAATTAGTATACTTTAAGCACCTCTTATCCTTAAATATATATCCTTTTTAGTTACAAGTGTAATAAGTAATATTGCGTTTTACTTAGCCTTTAAAATTAAGCTTAAAGCTAGCTTAATTATTCTTAAAGCTATTTTAAGCCTTATAAGCTTTTTCCTTTTTCTTTTTCTTGCTCTCTTTTAAAGTATTAAAGGAAGTATTATTATTAGTATTAAATTTAGAGTTTAAGCCTCTTTTAATACTTGCTTTATACCTTAAATAGTGTCTTTTATTAATAGTATACTTTGTATATTATACTATTTTTAACTATTAAAAAATAAAAGTAGCTATCTTTTTATAAAGTATAAAGATTAACATCTTCCTAGTTTCTTAGTTTATTAAAGTGATATTAAAAGTTTAAATATAATTAGTCTTATCTATAGCTTTAAAGTTAAATTTGAATATAATTATCCGAGTATATAACTTAATAACTAATTTGCTCGGGCCTTATTAAAAGTCGCAAAGACCTTTAAAGGCATCTTAACTTTAAGCTTTAAAGGAGTTAATTATATTTGCAAGGAAAGCTTTAAACTTTTCTTAAGTAACTAATTTATAAAAGGAATTGTTTTTATAATAAGTCTCTTATAAGTTATGCGGGTTTCCGCATAATATAATAGCTATAGTATTTACTTTACTCGAGTAAGTGTTATAAGTTTAAAGTTAAGCCTAAAATAGGGCCTCTTAACTTGTTATAAATATAGTTTACTCTTTAATATCCTTCTTTTAATATAATTTAAGGACTTTAACTTTTAAAATCTTCTTGCATTTAAGACTTCTTTTAAAAATATTAAATAAGGGTTTTTCTTATATTATATCTTTATTTGTATCGCTAAAGCTTATAATAAGTTATTTGTCTTTGATAAGAGAAGGTGCAATAAAGGCTATATAAGAGAGGATAATTATCAAAGGAGTAAGTTTAATAATGTGTTTAAAAGGCACCGGGTCTTTACAAATAAAGGAAGCTAGTATAGCCACAAAGTAAAGCTTTGCCCTTAAAGTAACCTTCTTAGCCTCTAATACAGCGATACTAGCATTTATAATAACTTCTTTATTACTAATTCTATAATATTTTTTAATTAAGTTTGCTACTTTTACCTTTAAAGCAACTTCCCTTACTTTAGCTTAAGCTAATAAGGCTTAAGCCTAAGCTTTTTAAAGTAATACAGCAAGGCTAAAAGGATAGTTATTATAAACTTTTAAAGGAGACTTATAAATAGTATACAATTGCAATCCGTTATTATTTTTATTGCTTCTATTAATATTAAGCTAATTAAGCCTAGTACTAAAACTAGGCAAGGGGATAACTTTAATATAGTTAGCAAAAGACATAGTTGCTTTATTAAATTACCTCCCTTATTTAAGATAAAGAGATTAGCTTATAAGGATATTATTAGTAAAAAATAAGGCAATATAAATAATTTAGTGGATTTTAAAGAGTATATTTAATATAAAACTAATCTTTGCTCCTCTATTAAGTGCAAGTAAACATCCTTAAAGCCTATAGCTTATAAGGATATAAAACAGGTCAAATATTCCTTTGTTGCGGATTAAATGTTGCTTTAGGAGTTCTAGTGCTTACAAGTCACCTAATCCCTAGCATCACTAGCCCTACGCATATAGCCGACTTCCCGCATATCACACCTTTAATATGCAAATTATCCAATTATTTTATTAGCTAGCAAACTGTATATTTAAAAACGCATACATGTATAAAATATAAGCTTTATCTATTTAGTATTATTACTTGATTAGCTAAGGGGTATATCACAATTGTAAGGGCTTATAATAGCTTAAGGCTTAAGCTTATATAATCGGGGGCACTTTATACCTTATATTATAGGAGCTCTCCTCCCTTCTCTTCTAGTTTCTAATTAGATAATTCGTCGATTATTAATTTATTCAATTACCCTATTTTATATGCGACATTAATTTAATAAAGATTAATAAAGAAATAAAGTAGTCACTTGATTTTTTCTCCTTTATTAAAGTTTTTTATTATATATAATAAAGAATATACGCCTCTAATGTTATTCTTTATTTATATAAAGAAATAAAATAAAGTCTAGACTTGTAACTAATAAAGAATAATATGTTGCAAGAAAATGTAGTTTGTGTAAATATAATATGATTAATAGAGGAAGAAGGGGGCGGAAGCCCTATATACACGAAATGGGGTTATATAACCTAAAGTTATATGAGGTGAAGTGTTAATGTAAGAGCTCTTGGATTTACTCGCGGCCCCCCTTACCCTAATATTAGAATTACTTAACTACTACTTATTTAAATCATTTGCAACTAAGTATATTATATATTAGTATTATTTCGCGTGTTTTAGTGTAAAGTTGCTATTCCCTTAATCTTAATCACATCCTTTAGCTTGCACGTAAGCCACTTCGTCAAATATTGCTAGTCTTTAAGCTTTACTTCCCTTTATAACTTATGCAATGCCTCCTTTATATCTTCCTTAGTCTTTGGCACAAATTCAAGGTTAGTAATCTCGTGCTTCATTTATCTCTAGATCTTCTTAATAAGGTTCAAGTCTAGTAAAGATAGTAGCTAATTAAACCCTTTAATCCTGTGATTTAATTGCTAAAGTCATGCAGCTCCTTAGTAAACCTTCGCGCTATCTTTTATAAATATAAACCTCTCTTGTTCTTCTAAACTTGAAGACACAAAATAGGGGCTAATAACTACTTCTAAAACTTGTTTAGTGTATACTATATTACAAATTCCTTTCTTTCTTGGCACCTTCTCAAGAAACACAAGTTTTAACTTTTAATCTCACCTAATTGTTGCTTATATTATAACACTTACTTTTCTACTCCGATAAATAGACTAAATATAGTCTAGATAGTTCTTTTCTTTGGGATAGCAAGTAACTTAGACATGTCCTCTCTTTCTAGTCTCAAAAGTGACTTTATTGCTTTATATAATACATTTCTAGTTTACTATTCCTTACCACTTATACTTTAAAGCAAAGGCTAGTCTCTTGGCTGCTTGCTTCTTTGAGATAAACAGTCGATAGCAGGCAATATAGCAGCGATATCTATGCTTTTTCATCGTCTTTCGGATGCAATCGACTTTAGCTTTAAGCTTGAGTTTTACCCGGATATGTCCCTAAGACATGCAACAATTAGTCTATAATACTAACACAAAACAAAAGATACGCTTAATATCAGCTTGCTTAAGAAGATAAGGCTTATAAGCTTTGCCTTTATACGTAATTCTTGCGGTCTCGGACTTGCAAATTCGTTTAATTGTTAAGAGAAGTCTGCTAGTTTTGGCGCGAATTGTCTTATATCCTTTGCCGTCACGCTTTATTGACTTAATAGCTGACTATATAAGAGTTGGCTATATATTACTGGACTTGTGCTGCTGTAAAACGGGCAAGGAGAGTATAGAGTCCTCCATGATGCGTATAGTGTTATTTTTAGAAGGACATGTTTGTGTTGTGACACGAAATTGGTAATCTCGCTAAGGGGGGCCACGAGTAAATCCGGGAGCTCTTAACATAATATATAAACAAAGAATTAGAGATTAATTCTAATAGTTAACCAGCTAGCAGTTCATTTATAAGCCAATTAGCTAAGAAAAAACGCTAGCTGATAACTGACTGACTAGCTTATTGATCACACATGCTTAGAAGTCAGCCGAAAGGGTTTCTAAAGCTCGTGATCTTGTGGGGCTTGGTGTATAAATACAGTGACATATTCTGCGTTGAAATCGAGGTTGGATCTTGATAGAGCGTGGGGAATTAGTTGACAGCAAGGAAAAGAATGACAGCAAAATATCCGACGAAGCTTCCAAGTGGCGAAGCTGAGGAGTAAGGAAGCCTAAGAAACGAGTAGGAAGAAGCTGAATGGAGTTGGCGTTTTGAAAATGGTAAGGCGAGAGAGTCCAGCAATTGAAGGCCCTTGGGTCTCGATATGGATTTCTTCAAATTTATTGATAGACCAGCATCGGGCTTGGTGGCGATGGTTGATGGGACTTATTGTTGCAGTTCGTGGTGCGGAGTACTGTATGCCGGCGCTAGCATCCTTTTATCCCTTCGTCCGGTGAGACATGGTCCGCGCTAGCAAGGGGGTCGCGCATAGACATCGAGCATAAATATTATATATCTTTGCATACAAATTTATTAGTAATCTACATTATTTGAATGGAATCGCGTCTAGCACTCCCCCTCTACTGTATACAGTAGACGACGATCCCCTTATTTTTAGGAAATCAGTCAATTTTCCGCCATCTGCGATACGTAAGACTCGGATCCCAGCACTTGGTATTGTCATTTCTGATGTACGTTTCTATTATACGGCGGCAATGACAA
>Ga0302221_10000342_pt1 | contig 36558 bp, 50 predicted proteins | sample II_Palsa_E2_1_FD_193517 | JGI IMG/M metagenome (GOLD analysis project Ga0302221, IMG submission 193517) | Peat permafrost microbial communities from Stordalen Mire near Abisko, Sweden - II_Palsa_E2_1 | ecosystem: Environmental > Terrestrial > Soil > Palsa > Peat permafrost | place: Sweden... | reverse complement strand
TAGGTCATTCTATTAACGAAATCAATAGTGCCGTTAGAAAATCACATGTTGTACATATTTCAGTAAAACAAGAAACAAATGTATTAGAAGAAATATTACAATCTATGCCAGATCCAAAAAAAGAGGATATAAATTGACTCCTGAAATTAATTCTTTACTAACTCTTATTGAATGTTCTCTCATTGAACATGAGGTCCCCGATTATTTAGAAGTGTCATATCAAAGCGACCACATTTATGTCCTATTGTCAAAAGAATCTTACAAAAATATTCCTATTTATGAAAGAATTCAAGGAGTTTATGCATTAATTCAATTTGATCATAGCGAATTATTAGAAGATTATGCTATAATTGTTGAATGTTTAGATCCAGAAGAATTGAAAGGACTTTTTGACCTATATGGAAAAAAATATTAATGATTCTTTAGATCATTTATTTAAATATATCCATAATGAAATTGGTGTTCAATATGATTCTATTGAAAAACAATTAGGAAAAGAACATCGCGATTTTCTTTTAGCATCTTTTAAAATACTCATGGAAAAGTTTGGTCATGCAATAGATCATATCAAAACGGATTTTAAAGATGAAGAATGAAATCAAACCAGGACCATTCGTCGATAAATTAATTGCAAAATATTTAAATCTTAGTAGAAAGAAATATTCTACTAATGCCTCTAGCGCTTTTATATTATTATCAAAATTCGTGGATCAAAACCCTTGCGGATTTAACATTGATTTCAAAAAACAATTAAATTTTCAATTTTGTAAAGTGACGCTAAATACTTATAATAAAGATTATGAAGCATCAGATGGTTATTTACCAATGGCTATTTGTCTTCTATTTATAAATTCTTGGGCCAAACCTTTAAAATATTATAATTACGAGTTTTTAAAAGCTGAATACGAACTTTATAAACAATCATTGGAATCAGAAGAAGTTATTGATTTGGAAGATGAATTGCATCCAGATATTCCCGAATTATTTCGTTTATTAAATGAAGATCAAATAAAAGCCTTGGTCAAATATGCAAATAGATAATTCTTTAATATTTGGTAAAAATCCAACAGAACGAATAGTTAGTCTCGAATCAAATAATGATTGTATGGAACTTTTTATCCAAGATGAAAACGGAGAAGTCATTAGTAAAGAAATTCCTAATAGATTCTGGCTTGTTTGTAATGAAGATCTTGGTGGTTTTAAAAGATTAAAAGGTGAATCTCATTACAAATGGGGAAAGCAATTCACTAATAAAAGAGATCTATACGCATTTAAAAACCATTATATCCAAAAGGATATATTCGTAATTTATGATAATAAAGAATCTTCAATGGTTTTAAAGGGCTTAACTTATTACAAGGGAATGAAACCAATAGATGTTTCCATATTGAGTTTTGACATTGAAACCACTGGTTTATTTCATGATGAAAATGCGAAAATTCTTTTAATATCAAATACATTTAGAAAAAATGGAGTTATAGTTAAGAAACTATTTGCATATGATGAACATTATGATGAAGGTCAAATGATTTATGAATGGTGTAAATGGGTAAGACAAATGGACCCTTCAATTTTAATAGGACACAATTGTAATGGATTTGATCTTCATTATATTAAATTTATTGCAGATAAATTTGGAGTTGATTTAAAACTTGGACGTGATGAATCAATTATGACCGTTAAAACTAGGGAATCCAAGAAACGTGTAGATGGTTCTAGAGATATTCATTACTTTAAGTCCCATATCTATGGCAGAGAGATTATAGATACCATGTTTTTAAGCATTAATCATGATATGGCGACTAAAAAGTACGTAAGCTATGGTCTTAAACAGATTATAAAGCAAGAAGGGCTAGAAAAGGCTAATAGAACGTTTTATGATGCTTCTAAAATACGTTTCAATTATAAAGATCCAATAGAATGGGAAAAAATCAAAGAATACTGCAAAGATGACTCTGATGATGCATTAGCTCTATTTGATTTAATGGTTCCTCCATTTTTCGAAATAGCTAAATATGTTCCAAAAGGAATGCAACAAATAACGGAATCTGCTTCTGGATCTCAAATTAATTCAATTATGTTAAGAAGTTATATTCAATTTGGTCATAGCATACCAAAAGCATCAGAAGTAACTGAATTTAAAGGAGCTATTAGTTTCGCAATACCAGGAATATATAGAAATATGATGAAAATAGATTTTAGTGGATTATATCCATCAATAATGAGAGAATATAAAGTATATAATAAAGAAAAAGATCCAAATGCTAATTTTTTAGAATTAATTAATTATTTTGCAGAATTTAGATTAAAGTATAAAAAGTTGTATAAAGAAACCGGTCTAAAGGAATATGACGATATGCAACAAGCATGCAAGATTTTTGCGAATTCTATGTATGGATTTCTTTCAACCAATGGGATTAATTTTAATTACCCAAAAGGAGCATCATTTATTACTAAAAAAGCTAGAGAATTATTATCAACAAGTATATTATGGGCAACAGGAAAAAATTATGATTACTGGAATAACTTATTCTTAGAAAAAACCGAATGAAAACTGGAATATACTGTATAAATAATACTTTCAATAACCATAAATATATAGGAAGTTCTTATAATATAAAAAAACGTTTTACTACTCACAAAAATGAATTACGAAAAAATAGACATCATTCTCAGTATCTTCAAAATGCCTGGAATAAATATGGAGAAGATTCCTTTAAATTTATAATATTAACTGAATGTGATAGAGACTTATTATTAATAAAAGAACAAGAACACTTTATAAAATATAATCCAGAATATAATGTATCCAAAAGTTCCATAGCACCAATGGAGGGAAGAAAACATTCTAAAGAAACAAAAAATAAAATGTCTACAATACATAAAGGTAATAAATACAATTTGGGTCATAAATGGACAAAAGATCAAAGAAAAAATATTTTACTGAAAAGAATAGGAAGTAAAAGACCAGAATGTACGAAAAAGAAAATGAGCGATACTGCAAAAAGGATAAATTCAATAGGAAGAATTAATAGAACGATAACAATGAAAAAAATAATGGATTCCAATAATTTAATTTATAATTCATTAAACGAAGCTGCTAAATTAACCGAACACTCAGTTCAAGCGATATGCGATAATTTAAAAGGTAGATCTAAAAAAACAAGGAAAGGTTTAATTTTTAAATATGTTAACTCATGATTTTTTACTAGGACCAGTAGATACAGATTCCATATCATTCTGTAAACCAGACTTTTCTGAATTTACAAAAGAAGAGCAAAATAATTTACTTAAAGAAATTAATTCATATTTTCCAGAATTAATAAGATATGACCATGATGGATATTATAAAACTTGTATAGCATTAAAAGCCAAGAATTACATTTTGCAAAAAGAAGATGGAAAAGTTACTTATAAAGGTTCTTCTTTAAAAGACCAAAAAACTGAAATATCATTAAAAGAATTCAAATATGAAATTATAGATGCCATATTAAAAGAAAAGTACAATTATGAAGAAATATACGTAAAGTATATAAAAGAAGCTTTATACGTAAAAGATATAAAACGATGGTCATCAAAGAAAACTATATCCGAAAAGACTTTCTCAAGTGAAAGAACAAATGAGACGAAAGTTAAAGATGCCATAGCAGGTACCGAATATAAAGAAGGAGACCGTGTTTGGGTTTATTTTGATATTAATCAAAATTTAAAACTAGTAGAAAAGTATAATAATGATCATGATATTCCTACTTTATTGAAAAAAGTCTTTACAGCGTCTAAAACTTTTGATAATATCATTCCTAAAGGAACATTTACCAATTTTTCATTAAAAAATAAGAAAGTTCAAGAATTATTACAGGAATTGAAATGAAATTTAACGATACTGTATATATAAATAATGACTTCTTTCACAATATAGAGGCTAGAGTTTTAGATAAAAGATTATATCTACCATTTGCAGAAGATTACGATGGACCGGAATTTGAATATTTAATAAGAACAGAATGGTCTTTGTATGAAAAATGGGTTAGAGAAACTCATTTAAGTAAGAATAAAATATGAATTTTAGTGTAGACATTAATCCTAATAATCCAGATTTATGTCCTTCAAAAGATTTAATGTTCAAAGCATTAGAAATTACCCCTCTTGAAAAAGTAAAAGTCGTAATAGTTGGTCAAAGTCCTTATCATGGAGAAAATCAAGCAAATGGCTTGGCTTTTTCTGTTAATGAAAATATACAATTACCACCCAGTCTTAAAAATATCTTTAAAGAATTAAAAGATGATCTTGGGATTGAAAATACAAATGGAGATCTTACTTCATGGGCAAAACAAGGAGTGCTGCTTTTAAATGTGGTTTTAACGACTCTTAAAGGACAACCAAAAGCTCATTTTGGTAAAGGATGGGAAGGTTATACGGATACAATTATTAAACAAGTTAATGACCAAAGAGAAAAAGTAATATTTGCACTTTGGGGCGAAAAAGCTCAAGAGAAATTTGATTTAATTAGTGAAAATAGTCATTATGTAATACATGCTGGCCATCCATCGCCTATTAATACCTCCAATCCCTTTTTTGGTTGCAGACATTTTAGTAGCATTAATAATCTTTTAAAATTAAATGGTTTTACAGAAATAGATTGGAAAACATGACCAATCCAAATACTATATGTTTTATTTGCAAAATCCCTATGTATAGAATTCCGTCTAGAATGACGGACCACACGGTTTGTTCATACGAATGTAGAAATAAATATTTTAGTAAGGAAAAAAGTTTCGTTTGGAAAGGTGGTAAAAGAAATATTACTAGAGATAGAGAATTAGAAAAAAATCGTAGAATGGAATATAAACTTAAGGCTGTTAAACATATGGGTGGAAAATGTCAAATTTGTGGATATAATAAATCTATAGCAGCATTAGATTTTCATCACGTTAATCCTCTAGAAAAAGATAAGTCGATAAAGAATTTAATTTGTGGAAGTTGGACTAAAATAGAAAATGAATTAAAAAAATGCATTTTATTATGTGCAAATTGTCATAGGGAGCATCATTACAATGAAAAAAGAACTTGACGAGGCTTTATGTAAGGATTTTCCAAATTTATATAGAAAAAGACATGGAAATATGATGGAAACCGCTATGATGTGGGGTTTTGAATGCGGTTCAGGTTGGCATTCTATAATTAGAAATCTATCTAAAGAAGTTGAAGCTGAAATATTAAAGCTTCCAGAAGAAAGCAGACAATATTGTTGTGCATCACAAGTTAAAGAAAAATATGGAACATTGCGATTTTACATGCATTCTCAAACAGATGAAATGGATTGGCTTATATCTGAAGCTGAACATAAATCTAGTATTACTTGCGAATTATGTGGAAAAAAAGGTAGTATTAGAGCAGATGGATGGATAACTGTTAGATGTGATGATTGTTATTTAGAAAGTTATTTATCAAGATGCGTTGATGGAATTGTTCATGAAGTAAAACAAGTCGAATATGAAAGATATGATGGTAAAAAGGCTTTAAAAAATACTATTGATAATAAACAAGAAAACATAAAAGGAATGGTCATTGATCTAAAAGAAATATTTCATCCTGAAGATGAGAAAGAAAAAATGACCTTAACTGATATTAAAGATTCCATAATTAGATTCATTGACTGGAAATTATATAAAATTACCAGTACTATCAAACATCCCATATGGTTCTTTCAAGATTTAAAACGTTCTATTAAATATAGAATTTGGAAAATTAGGAGATTATTGCGTGTCAGAGTATAAAGTCCCTCTTACAACTATTAAAGAAATATTACCACATCCAAATGCAGATCGGCTTGAAATTGCAGTTGTTTATGGATTTAATGTAGTAGTAGGAAAAGGACAATATGTTGCAGGAAATATGTGCATTTATGTGCCAATCGATAGTATTTTACCTATGGATCTTGAGACCAAATTATTCAGCGGTCCGGATAGTAAGATTAAACTCAATAAAGGAAGAATCAAACAAATAAGAATTAGAGGAGCTTATTCCCAAGGTCTTTTGATAGATACTAAACACGTTGGCGGCATTTTATTTGGAACTGAACTTGAAACTGATTGTTCAACATTTTTAAATATAACAAAATATGAACCACCAGCTGCAAGATATCAAGGAGCCAATCTTGGTGCAAATAAAAGAGATAAACCAAAAGAAAATCCATATTTTCACACATACGGTGGAATAGATAATTTTAAATGGTACCCTGATCTTTTCGCAGAAGGAGAAGAAGTAAGTATAACTGAAAAAATTCATGGAAGTAATATAAGATTTGGACTTGTTCCATATGTTGCTAATAATCCATGGAGAAAACTTTTAAAGTTTCTAAAGCTTGTTCCTGAGTTTGAATGGGTTTATGGGTCAAATCGAGTACAATTGCAACAAAGACGTAGTTATAAAGGATGGTATGGCGAAAATGTGTATGGAAATGTCTTAAAGAAATATAATGCTAAAGATAAAGTCAAACCTGGTGAAATTTGGTATGGTGAGCTTTATGGTGATGGAATTCAAAAGAACTATTCATATGGATGCACAAATGGCGAGCATAAATTAGTAGTATTTGATTTAAAGCTTCAAGATGGAATAGATGCTAAATATATGGATGCAGAATACTTTCTTAATTTAGCAAAAGCCAGAGGATTTGAAACCGTTCCCGAATTATATCGTGGCCCATTTAATATCGATGCTGCAAAATCATTGACTTCTGGAGATAGTGTATTAGTCCCCGCTCAAAAAGTAAGAGAAGGAGTGGTTGTAAAATCATTAAAAGAAACTAATAGCATTATCGGTCGGAAAGTGTTAAAGTTAATAAGTGAGAAATACTTGGAATCAGAACAAACTGCCTTTCATTAGTTGGGGAAATAATACCTAAATGTCAAATATAAACGGAAGAATTAGCATATAATAAAATTATAGAATATGAGGCATTAAATGGGTCACTTTAAAGTGAAAGCTATAACTAACGTAGACGATTTGACGATCGGTCAGATTATAAGTGAAAGTGATTTCGCATCATTAACTCCTAAAGGCAATTTCTTTCAACTCGAATATATTGAAGATGATGATAAAATTGAGCCTTATAAAGTAAAACCAGGTATTTGGGCCATTCAAAAAACTACCGGTAGTTTGAAACTATTCGAAACATCCTTTGTTTCTGATAAAATCTTAGATAGTTTTACAAGTACTACTCATATCACCGATAAAATTGATTGTTTCTTTAATAAAATTCCAGTGTATTATGAAATGGGATTTGAAGTTGCAAAACGAGCTGCACTTCTTTACGGTCCAGCCGGAACAGGAAAATCAACAGCCATTACAAAAGTAGCCAATAAATATTCTTCAGATGGAAAAACAGCCATTGTTATTTGGCATACAGATAAATTTGAAGCATATCAAGTTAAAGACTTTATTAAATCATTTGAATATATTGGAGTTGAAAAGATCATTCTGGTCGCCGAAGATATTGGAGGAGTTGAAATTGAACAAGCTCGTATTAAGTCTGATAGTAGTCTTCTTAGCCTTTTGGATAATCAAGAAAAAACCTTCACGATTCCAACCTTTATATTGGCCACTACTAATTATCCAGCTAGTTTTATGGGAAATCTCACTAATAGGCCTAATCGTTTTGATGATAAAATAGAAGTAGGATATCCAACAAGTGAACAACGTTCAAAGTTACTAGATTTCTTTGCAAAAGGAACTGCATCCATAGAAAGTTTGGAACTAATATCAAAATCAAGTTCAAAGGAATTTTCACCTGCTCATATTCGTGAAGTAGTCATTAGATCAAAATTATATGATAAAACTCTGGAACAAGTAATAAAAGAAATGATTGAAGAGATTCAAACCTATAAGGACCTTTTTGAAAAGAAAGGAAGCATGGGCTTTTGATTTTAAAAACAGTTTATGATGAAACCTGGGATGCTAATGATCATCTCAAATTTTGGATATATAGTATAATGAATCCTAGTAATCCATTTTTACAATGTAACACGACAGAAATATTATTAAATCATTATGCATTAAATAGAAAAAGAGGATGTATTTGTCCTGAAAATACTGTAAAATCATATAGAGAAGAAGATGATGCAATGGATGAAATAATGAGAAAACATAGAGATGATTAATATAACCGATTACAAAAATTTAAAGAAATTAGAATTGGTTCATAAAGATCTTCTTGAAATTCAAAAAAGACTCACCACTTCTCTAGATCTTTTAAAAGACTACACAAAATACATTCAAGTAATGGAAAGTGTTTCAGTATTACACAATAGTAGAACGATCATTGAAATTAATATTAACAAATTTAGGAAAGCATTAGAAAAAGCAAATGATTAATTGGAAGAAATATTATAAAAATATACCTTCTTCAATTAAAATTAACAAAGCTACATATGAAGTTCTTTGGACAAATGATTTCCCAAAAGATCATGATCAACTTGGTGAAAGTCGTTTTGGTGAAGTAAAACAAATAGTTATAAATCTCAATCAACCAATTAAAGAAGCAGTTCATACATATTTCCATGAAATGATTCACGCTATAAGCGTTGAATACGAAGTTAATATGACTGAAAAACAAGTTCGAGCCTTTGAAAAAAGCTTGAAGGTGTTTGTAGAAAATGGTAATATGTTCAAAGAGAAAGAAGGTATTAGTGCGAGCAACAAAACTAAGTGGAGAAATACTAGAAAAGTACGTTAATTTAGTACTTGAATCTGGTAAATTTCCTACCCGAACTGAAATTGAATCAAAAATTAGTAGCGAACGTCAAATTAGAAAATATTTTGAAAATATTACTAATCTTAAAAATTTGGCCATTAAATCTACCCCAGAAATTCAAAATATGATTCAAGAAACCGTAATTAATAAAGAACCAAAAGTATTACTATTTGATATTGAGACGGCTCCTATTTTAGGATATGTTTGGGGTTTATGGGATAATAATTTAGGACTCAATCAAATTAATAGTGATTGGTATGTTCTTAGCTGGTCTGCAAAATGGTTAAATGATTCCCCAAAGAAAATAATGTATATGGATCAAAGGAATGAAAAAAACATTGAAAATGACAAAAAACTTCTAGAAGGTATTTGGAAACTCTTAGACGAAGCAGATGTTGTTATTACTCAAAATGGGAAAAAATTTGACCATAAGAAGCTCAATGCTCGGTTTATTCTTAATAAAATGCAACCACCTAGTAGTTATCAACATATAGATACATTAGTACTTGCAAAACGTCATTTTGGATTTACTAGTAACAAATTGGAATATATGACAGACAAATTGTGTGTGAAATATAAAAAGCTTAAACATAGCAAGTTTTCAGGTTTCGAAATGTGGAAGCAATGCTTGGCCGGAAATGTGAATGCTTGGAAAGAAATGGAAAAATACAATAAATATGATGTTCTTTCGTTAGAAGAACTTTATACCAAAATTATTCCATGGGATAATACTATTAATCTTGATATTTATAGAGAAAGCAATGAAACCAAGTGTACTTGTGGAAGTACTGAATTTAGTTTAAATGGTTTCTTTTATACAGCAACTAGTAAATTTCAAAAATATCGATGTAATAGTTGCGGATCAGAAACTCGTGGCCGTCAAAATCTATTCACATCTGATCAAAAAGAGCTATTAAGAGTGGGAACAAAACGATGAGTGAAAAGAAATTTGATTTAGGTTCATATGCAGAAGCTACTGAAACAGTAGATGAAATCTAAAATATTAGTTACTAGAAATAATTATGAAATTTTAATAGACGAAGAAGATTATGAATTTCTTAATCAATTTTGGTGGAAAGTCATAAAAAAGATGAAAGTTTATAAAGATTTACAATCTACGCATTTTGGTAGAATAGTTAGAATGTCAAGATTATTACTTAATATAACTGATCCCAAAATATTTATCGACCATATTAATGGTAATACATTGGATAATAGAAAAAGTAATTTAAGAGTTTGTACTCCAAAACAGAATAGTAGAAATATTGGTAAAAGAAAAGGAAATTATACTTCCAAATATAAAGGAGTTAATTGGAACTTAAAATCTAATAAATGGACTGCTAGAATAGCAACTGATAATGGAAGAAAATTCTTGGGATATTTTAATAATGAAAAAGACGCAGCAATAGCTTATAATAAAGCAGCTGAAATATATCATAAAGAATTCGCAAGATATAATAATATAGAGGAATAATATGTCAAAAGAATTTAATTTAAAAAATTATATAAAAGAAGATGAAACTGAACAAACTGTGTACAAACCACTACAATATATTGTTATGCCAAAACCTTTTCAAGATTCAATAGGACTTCCTGGACTTCCTTTAGGTCATTCAAGTATGATTTTCGGATTGAGCGACTCTGGCAAAACTGATATATTACTAAAAGCAGCTAAAGAAGCAGTACAACAAGAAATCGTACCATTCATTGTTATAACGGAAAATAAGTTAGATAAAGCAAGACTCGATGAATATGGTTTAATACATGGAGAAAATTGTATATTAGAAGAATCATTAAAAACATTAGAAGATGTTTATGATTATATTTCCATGAAAGTAGAAGATATTAAAACCGGAAGATTGAAACAAAATGCTTTTATTATGTGGGATAGTTGGGCTGGAACACATGCAAAAGATACTGTAGAAATAGATAAAGAAGGTAGAATAGTTAAAAAACATAGTGTAATGAAAAATGCACAAGTTGGTGGTCAATATAATTCAATTGTAATGGAACGAATTACTGGAACTAGAGAAATGGGTTGTGATTATAGTTTGGGGTTATTAATGTTAAATCAAGCATATACATCACCTCCAGCATTTCCAGGATTACCACCATCAATAATTGCCAACGGAGGAAATAAGATATGGTTTCCTTTGAGTCTTTCAATATTAATAAAAGAAGGTAAGCGTATTAAAACTACTGTAAATGGTAGAGACTATAAAATAGGACTTGTTAGTAAATTAGTTGTTGAAAAAAATCATATTAATGGTATATATACTGAAGGGGAAGTTTTTCTAGCTGGTTCAGAAATGCTTGAAAATACTGATAAAAATATTAAAGAACTAAAAGAACGATTTAAGGATCAAAAATGATAATTGCATTTTTTATCATAGGAGTGTTCTTTATTGCACTTTTCGAATCAAAGACCGATTATAAAATTAAAACGTTTGAGATATATATTTTAATTGACAAAGATGAAAGAGTGGTATACTCTGGTTCTAAAGAAGATTGCAAAAAACAATTAACTAAAGATTATAAAATAATTAAACTAGAAGGAACATTATGAAATTATATGCTTTGCCCGAAAATGTTTTAAAAAATGTAGTTGATACTCTTCAAGAATTGCCTTATCGAATGGTTAGTCAAGTTCTTTTTGATATTACAAAAGCTAGATTGGTTGTTGATGAAAATCAAAAGCCAGTTGAACTTCCAACTGATGTTGCTTCAACAGTTACACAAGATGCCACGGTTCCAACTACGGATCTAAATTCACTTCCACTTTAAGAGGTCTTCAATGGAAGGCAAAAAATTCGACAACGGAAAACCTAGGGTCAGTCTATTATCTTCAGATGCAATTATAGAAGTAGCAAAAGTAGCTACTATGGGTGCCGAAAAATATGATGATAATAATTGGCGAAAAGGAATGAAATGGTCCAGATTAATGGATGCAGCGGAAAGACATTTACTATCCTACAATAAAGGTGATAGAATTGATAAGGAATCCAATTTATCGCACTTAGCACATGTTGCTTGGAACATAATGGCTTTATTAGAATATGAACTGAATAAAATAGGAAATGATGATCTGTTTAAGGGTTATGATAAACCTAAAGAAAATAAACTTAGTTTTTTCATTCCAGAAGGAATGAATCTAACAGATGCAATAAATTCAGGAGATGCATGTGTTATTAATTCTGACTACATAACAGGAGATATCAATGGTGACGAATGATTTCATTCAAGGATATGTTCAAGCTTTAAATAGCTTAGAACATGCATTACAGCAATATCAAGTTGCAGATGAAATAGATGGAACTCCTTCAGAATTTGTAGCATATGATGTATTATTTAGATATATTAACTCAACAAAAGAAAATTATAAAAATTTAGTAAAGGATTTAAATGAAGCTCAAAGTAAAAAAACTAACTGAAGAAGCAACTATTCCTTCATATGCAACTTCTGGCTCAGCTGCGTTTGATATCGCATCTTGCGAACAAGTTACTATACTGCCCGGTACAACTGTTAAAGTTCGAACTGGTCTTTCCTTTGAAATTCCAGAAGGATATGAATTAGAAATTCGTCCTCGTTCTGGTTTGTCTTACAATAGTAAAATTCGTTTAAGTAATAGTCCAGGAACTATTGATAGTGATTATCGCGGCGAAGTTCATTTCATTCTTGATAATCTTATGACAAAATTTCCTAATCCCTATACCATAATGATTGGTCAAAGACTTGGACAAGGAATCATTCGTAAAGTAGATCAAGTTGAATTTGAAGAAGTAACTGATCTTACTGAAACCGAACGTGGTGATAAAGGATTTGGTTCAAGTGGACTCTAAATATAATCCAGAAAAAAAGAGATTATACTATTTAAAAAATAAAGAAAGAATTTCAAATTATAATAAAATTCGCTCAGCAAATCCTTCTGTAAAAGAGAAGAAAAAAATATACTTAAAAGAATACAGTAAAAAATATAGAAAATTAAATAAAGAAAAAATACGTGATTGGACCCAACAATGGTTAGAGAAAAATAGAATAGAGTATAATGCAAGAAAATCAAAATGGGTAACAAACAAACGACGAAATAATATATCATTTAAATTAGCGCATAATTTAAGAAGTAGATTAAGAAAAGCATTACAAGATAATTATAAGAGTGGTTCAACTGTTAGAGATTTAGGTTGTTCAATAGAAGAATTTAAATGGTGGTTAGAGTTTTGGTTTGAAGAAGGAATGACTTGGGATAATTATGGATTAAAAAAGGGTCAATGGAGTATGGACCATATTATACCATTAACTAAAATTGATTTAACGAATAGAGAACAATTTTTAATTGTATCTAATTACAAAAATATACAACCAATGTGGCATGTAGATAATCAGAAAAAAGGCAACAAATGGGAAAAACCAAATTAAAAACACATAAGCATGATGAAGACCAATTAGGATTAATAAGGTCACAAAAAAAATATATAAAACGATTACAACAAGAAATCAAGAGATTAGAAAAATTATTGGGATTTAAACAAAATAAAACAGAAGATTTAAAGACATTTGAATACGAAGAACCAGATTGTACTGAATGTAAAGTTGGTTATTTAAAAGAACTAGTGGTAGTTGGCCGCAAATTAAAAATCTGTACAAGTTGTAAATTTAGAACAAGAGCTGTAAAAGTATGATGAATTACAAAGAAAAATTTAAAAAAGAACTAGAATCGGAAATACAAAATACCATTAAACACATTCAGTATCTAGACGAACAAATAAAAACCAATCTTCCCAAAGCTATTCATGAATGTTATCTAAAAATTTCTAACTTAAAAGAACTATTGAAATCAGTGGAAAATAATGATTCTTTTTCAGATCCTAGATTTTCATATGTTAATAATGAAGAAGAGGATTATGATTAAAAAGAAAAAAGATTATAGTGTAATAGAAAAAGATCAAGAAGCATTTAATAAGTTCCGGGACAATTTCACTATGCAAGCTTTAAGACGTGCAACATATCGATGGCCGTATGGTCACATGGCTTTAGCACGACAACGCATCGAAAGAGGACTTTATACTTGCGAATCTTGCAAGCAAGCTTTTGGTCCGAAAGAAATTAATAAAGATCATATAGAACCAGTAATACCTGTCACTGGAAAAAAGTCTTGGGATGAAACTATTGAAAGAATGCTTGTTAAATCAAGTGGTTATCAAATATTATGTCTAACTTGCCATGATGCAAAAACTCTTGTTGAGAATCAAATGCGCGTAAAGAATGGACAAAAACCAGTAAGACTTACAAAAAAACCCTTGAAAAGTTTTAAAAAGAAAGGTAGAATGAGTAAATGATAGATCAGCTTAAAAATCTCATTAAGAATTCACTAGATAAACTTAATTTCCTGGATCATGAAGGAAAAGTTTCACTTACTAATATTACTGTAGCATTATTTGTTTTAATAGCTGCTTTCCGAATGTTATTTGGTGGTTCAACACTTAATGTCTTATCATTTGCATGGAATGTTCAAACGATAGACACCGCTGGAACTCTTCCAGTTTTATTTAGTCTTTTGAATTACCATGGTAAGAGAATGGCCATATCACAAGCTCAAAATACGGACAAAACATAATGTTTAGAACATGTGCTAAATGTAAAACTGAAAAAACTAAAGAGGACTTTTACAAAAATAAAAGCGAACCTTTAGGAATTTCATACACCTGTAAACCATGTGCTCGTCAATATAATTTGGATTGGAAAACAAAAAATCCAGGAAAAAATAATATAGCCACTAAAAAATGGTCAATTAGAAATCCGGATAAAAAATATACACATAAATTAAAAAGAGATTATAATATAACTTTAGAACAATTCAATGCTTTGTTAAAAGGACAAAATTTTCTTTGTTGTATATGTTCGGTAGAAATAGAAAAGCCATACATAGCAAAAAAGCTTGGAATTAAAACCGCACATGTAGATCATGATCACAAGACTGGGAAAATTAGAAGTTTATTATGTGATCTATGTAATAAAGGATTAGGATTTTTTAAAGATGATTGTAATTTACTTAAAAATGCTATAAAATATTTAATTAACAATCAATCAGGGAGTAATAATGTCTAAAAGAATTTTGATACTAGTGGGTCTTGTAGTCGTTCTAGCGGCTTTTAAGTTTACCCACCCAACCGGTAAAACTGATCTTCATAATACAAGTGTTATGATTACTAATCGTGATCAAAATCATGGAGGAACCGGAATCATTATTGCTTCTAGTCCTGAAAAAAGTTATGTACTTACCAATGCCCATGTTTGCAAAGTAGTAACTGGTGGAGGAGTAGTTGTTACAAATGGTGGAGGAGTTTTTCAAGCAAATTCTGTAAAGATTTCAGAAGTGTCCGATCTTTGCATTCTATCAGTACTTAATAATTTGAAATATAATGCTTTTATTGCAGCTAAAGGTCCTGAAATGTATGATGATGTCCTAGTAAGTGGTCATCCAGCATTAATGCCTAATATAATATCCAAAGGACATCTTTCTGGTCAATCTATTATACAAGTCATGACAGGCCTCAGACCATGCACTGCAGATGATAACCCATTGATCTGTGCATTTGTTGGTGGAATGCCTATCGTTAAATCATATCAATCAAGACTAGTTTCAGCAACTATTATGCCTGGATCTTCTGGTTCAGGAGTTTATAATAGTTCAAAGCAACTTATTGGAGTTGTATTTGCTGGTCAAGGAGATTTCGGATACGGTTGGACCGTTCCCTATGAACAACTTGTGAATTTTGTTCAAAATGAAAGCCCCAAGATTCCAGAAACACTTATTAAGCAAGAACTTGAACTTACTGCACAAACCAAGTCTTTGATTAATATTGAAGATGTTCTAGTAAAATGTTCCAAACTTGATAGTAAAACTGATAAGAAGATTAAAGATATCTGTGCAATACTTCAAAGAGACGTGGTATGGCATCGATAATCGCTTTCTTTAATAAAATTAAGAATGGACTAATAATTGTATTGAGTTTCATATCTGCAATATTTATTGGTTTATTTGTTTTCGAAAAGAAAGAAGTAGAAGTGCAACAAGCATTAAAACTAAATGATAAAACAGATTCTGAAGTCGCGACTATTAATACTCAAATTACTAATGTGGAACAAAAAACAAAGGAAGAAGAAAATGATCCGCTTTCTCAAAAAGATGCCTTGGCTTTTCTTAATTCTGATAGCAAGAAATAGTCTAGCAGATACTAAATTTCATTATGGTGACAAAGTAAAGTTCACTACTGATTTTTATGGAACTTGTCGTGGAACAGTTGATTCTTTTAATGAACAATATAAACAATATGAAGTTCAACTTCAAAGTTGCAATGGTCATGACATGTTTAGATTTGTTGGAGTCCCAGAATCACAATTGTCTTTGGATAAATAATGTTTAAACCTTTGGACCATTATTTTACAAGTATGATGTCAAGAAATTTTGGTTCCATTTGTCCAAGAGCTATTACTCAATATGGGCCAATGCTTGGACTTGTATTAGACCGTCAAGATTATTTTCAAACGGAACTATTCATTATTCCAGAAGATATTAAATTAATCGAATATCATTCACATCCAAATGTTGACGTTTATCAAATGCATGTGTTTGGTGATTTTATATTCGAATCGAATGGGTTTCAATATAAAAGTTCTTCTGAAATTAAATCATTTAATCATAAGTTATTAAGTAACGATTCTATAGCATTTGTTCCAGCAGGAGATATTCATGGCCTATTAGTTAATAGCGCTAGTAGCTTTATGACTTTTCAATATTGGAAAAATGGTAAACTTCCCGAATCAGTTGGAAATGATTTTATTTTAGATAAAGATAATATTAATCATTCCAAAGGTTTAAAAGGATTGGATCGAAAAGATGTATAAATTAATTATTTCTATATTATTGGTATCAAACATTTCTTATGCAACAGATAGTGTTTATTTGAATTTAAAAGATCCAGCGCCTTTTGCTGGATATCTATTGCCAGAAGAAGAAGTTAAGACTCTAAGAGATAATACATTAGAAAGAGATATGTATAAAACCACTAATGATCTTAAAGACCAACAGATTAAGCTTCTAAGTGATCAAAATAATAATCTGAGTAAAACTCTAGAATCTACTTCAAGTCTTAGTACCTGGGAGAAAGTAGGCTATTTTGCAGCTGGAGTGCTTTTAACTGGTTTAGCAATTTCAGCAGCTCATACTATTTATCAATGAATAAATATGAAGGATTAGTAGGTAAAAAATTTGGAAGATGGACTATAATTAAAGAAGGTTTTCCATTTAAAAATGCAAATGGATATAATGTAAAAACCTTTGAATGTATATGTAAGTGTGGAACGATTAGAAATGTTTTAAAACATTCATTATTTTATAACTTATCTAAATCTTGTGGATGTTTAACTAAAGATAATTCCTTTAAATATTTTTTTAAAGGAATAGGAGTTTCAGGGTTTAATAGATTAAAATGTAATTACAAGAAAAATGCTAAAAAAAGAAATCATGAATTTACTCTAAATGATGAACAATTGAGTATTCTTTTTAAAGGAAATTGTTATTATTGTGGAATAGAACCTAATTTTATACAAAAAACTAGTGGAACCAATCAAAAAGGAAATTACATTTATAATGGAATCGATAGAAAAGATAATAAAATAGGATATATAATAGATAATTGTGTAAGCTGTTGCAAAGTATGCAATGAAATGAAGATGGATAGAACAGAGGATGAATTTTTAAATAAAATTAAGCAAATATATGAAAAAAGCTCTGACCGATCTTTCCGAAAACGAACTATTAGATCTGATTCGAAATGAACCCTCCTCAGTTAAAATCTATGAGTGGCCAGATGACATCATGGAATTTATATCTATTTACAATATAAAAGGTGGAAAAGAATTAGTCACTTTCAGATTATTATATAAACTCTATAAGAAATGGTCTAAAAATCCCATAAAATTTGAGCCATTCATAAGTTCATTGAGAGATATATTACCTTCTCATAGTAGTTATATATTATTAAATCGAAAAGCTTTGAACGTTAAAGAAGAAGTCTTTAAGTATTTAAAACAAGATGATAAAACCAAATATAAAGGCCACATTGATACCTATAATAGATTTAGGAACGATTATTGCATAAAAAGAGGTGGACTTTTTATAAAAGATACTGTATTATATGATCTGTATCTTAAATGGTGTAAAAAACGACCTCTAAGTATCAGACAATTCAAGATGTTCTGTAAGATGTATTTTGATGAAAAACTTATAGACAAGCATTATTGGTTTGGTGTTGATAAATCTATTAATGATTATTTAACAGAGGAATTAATAAATGAAATGAGAAAACCCAGTGATCCCAAAAAAACGAAGCAGAAGATCTAGTTCCAAATACCCGGCCCTTGATCCTCAATTAAATCTCAAAACCCGGTTTGAAGAATTAGATTTCGATTATGTAAATACTTTGCCAGATGTATGGGTAGATCCTAAAACTGGAAAGAAATATAATCCAAAACAATTCCTGAATGATTTTGCAAATGAATCTATTCATGCCGATTTTAAAACCAATAAAAAAAGAATTCATAAAAAGAAAAAAGTAGAAAGCAAAAATAATAAACATCTACAATCCATATCAAAAAAATTAAATAAAGACTTTAAAGAAATCATAGTGTTGCTGAATGAAACTGAACTGAATCTAGTATTTCAATTAAATGAAAAATTTAAAAAATATGGCCTGTCGATAAAAAATTCCCAGATATCAACTACTTCCAAAATGAAACTTGATAATGTATTAAATAAATTAAAAAACAAATTCAAACAGCAAATTAAAGACTCATTTAAAATTCAATTTAAAGAAATCCAAGTCGAATTAAAAAATAAATTTAAACAACAGATTAAAGAATCTATGAGTTTCGTGGAAGACTTTTATAAAAAAGAAGCTGAAGATAAGAATAATTCTAGAAATAGATGTATATTAACAAGAGCTAAAGCCCAAGGCAAAGCATTGGGAATAGATGATCTATCAGAACTTCTAATGGTTTCTAATGATTTGGAAGATGAAATTATTGAAAAAATTGATCGAGAAAGAGAATTAGATTTTCTTGAAAAGCTTCAAGATCCCAGCGATAGCTCCGATGAAACTTGAACCAATCATTATAAACTTAATGATACTATCTATACCATGAACATGTTTTTTAATAGGTACTAATTCTTCTTTTAAAATGTTGATACCTTGTTCTGCAAGATCACTTCGTTTCATGTGAAGTTTCAAATTTTCATCATGTCTAGCAGAAGTTATTTTGATTTCTACTATATCACTACTGATAGTATCAATTTTACTATCAAGTTTTTCTACTTTTTCATGAATGAGTCTTAAGATGTCATCGGACATTTTTATCACCTTGTTATTGTTGTGGCGAAACTAAAGCCCTTGTCTTTGGGTTTTGCATTATTAAAAAAATTGCCCTATTCTTTTCACCTTGATCATTAGTATCAATAGCTTTATTTAAATGATCTGAATAAAATTCTAGACCAGGAGTATCTTTAAATTTATCAGCTACTCCTTTTAATGATTCATCTGTTGCATTATAAAGTGAAGATGAAAGATTAGTTGCTTCTTGAGTTGGAGCAGAATTTCTACTACCTTGTAATTTCTCTTGTGCAAATGGATTTGCCACAATTTGTTGTGGGACTTGTTGTACAGCTTTTTGAACTAATTGTCCTGAAGGAGTATCGATTGCTTTTGAAGCAGTATTTAAAGCTTTTGCTCCACCAATTTTCGCTAAACGATTAATTGGATTTCCTGTACCAGCTTCTACAGCTAATTTTCCAATACCAGTTGCTGCTGCACCAATTGGTCCACCAGCCAAGAATCCAAGTCCTACACCAGCACCAGTTGTTACATTATTTGCTAATGCATTTGGAGTTTTATCCATTAATTTTTTAGCTGCATCATTGTAAGTATATAAATTGCTTAGATCCTTATTAATAGAACCAATTTGATCCCCAGCTCCTGGATTAGCAGCTGTTGCAAGATCTTCTATATGTTGTCTAACAACACCACCTAAACGTTTAACAAATTCAGCTTCGGGCTTCAAATCACTTGCAGGTTGGGCATAAGCAGCTGCTGAAAGATCTGTAGCTTTACTTTGAAGTCCTCGTTTTAATGTATTTAAAGCTTGAAGATTACCATCGTTATCAGATAACTTCTGAATGTAAGGCATATATTTTTGTTCAATATTTTGCATTATTTTATCTTGGTCCGGATCTGAAGATAAACTATCCCTAAATTGATACAAAAAATCAGCGGCTTTATCGCCTAAGTGACCAGCAGCTTCTGTATATTCTGGCAAATTTTGATCTAATACTTGTTGAGTTTGATCTAAAACAGGACTTAACTGTTTATATTTATTATCAATTGCTTCTAATGACTTATCGTATATTCCAGATGCTCCACCAGTCATTGGCAATGCATTATTTTCTAAAGCAGTAGTTCCTATACCTTTTATGATATTTGAACCCTTTTGCATCTGACCAGTCGAAGGATTATAAACACTAGTTAATTCTTTTGAAGGTTTTAGTCCTACAGCACTTGAAGCTAATTTTGAACTAGCGGTCTCTAAATTTTCAGGATTTAAAGCATTACCGATCTTTTGACCAACAGCACCAGCAGCAGCGCCTAACCCAGCACCTAATGCAGTATCTTTTGCAGCTTGTCCTACGCTTTGTAATGAAGGATTGGTAAGGTCTGCATCACTAGTTCCTAGTCCAGCAGCAGCTCCAAGACCTGCAGCTCCTGCGACCGTTTTAGGAGCTAATAGACCAGGAGCAGCTATTCCAGCTCCAACTCCACCAGCAACGTTACCTGCGAGATAACTACCAGGATTGGCTTCTTCAGCTTGTTTATTCCTATTTCTTTGCAAATCACGATATTCTGTGTATAGATCTTTTAATGACTTTTTACTAGGATTACCCAATAGTTTATCTTGTATGGCTCCTTCGACTCCGCCTAATTCATCTGAAAATCCAGCGGTAGCTCCTTGAAGAGCACCTTGACCTGCAGATTGTAGTTTAGACCAGTCTTTTGATTTATCTTCTGTAGGAGGAGCAATAGCAGCAGCTTTTGCATTTAGATATGCATCTGGATCAAAACTACCACTTTGAGTTTTATCAGCTAAATATTTATCTGGATCGAAGCTATCATCAGCCATTTTATTGGATTCCATTAATCTTTAATATTTGAGCAGACCTAGGATTTTGGGGATTTTTCTTCGCCCAATCAATTGCTTGAGAATCTTGTGGATGAACTTCGGGACTATTAAAACGATTTAGGTATTGATCCTTGAGAGAATTGTAATTGTCATCACCCAATTGTTTTTTACTAGATTCTATAATACGACCATATTTGTCTTGAATTACTTTTTGAGCATCACCTTTTAGAGCCCCTGTATATTTTTTAAATTCATTCAGATAATCACCAAGATTTGCAGGAGTTGGTTGATTTTGCAATTTACCATAAAGTTGTTGTAATTTACTTTCAGGTGTTCCGGGTTGTAAAGCATCCATTTCATGTCCTGTTGGAACTCCACCAGTAGCAACTTTTCCAATTTCTTGTAATGCTAAATTGACTTGAGCTTGAGGAATTTTATTAGGATCTGGATAAAGTTTAAATAAACTATCAATTTTACTTGTAGCATATAAATCTTTTTCAGCTTGAGCTGCAGCGGGATTGCCCCTTGCCGATTCTAACATAGTTTTTGATTGAGCCAAAGCTCTATCTTGAGATGCTTGAGATTTCAGTTCTTTGTTGCTTTCAGCAGAACTTGTTTGAGCATTAGCTTTTTGTTGTTCTATTGCATTCTTAGCTTGTGCTCTTTGATTTTCTGCTTGCCTATTAGCTTCTGCAATATCAGATTTAGTTTTGTTAGTAAGTTCAGCTCTTTGTTGAGCACCACCTTGTTGCATCATTACTTTTTGCAATTGAATTTTTAATGCATTATCCTTTTGAAGAAAAGGCATTACCTTAAAAGCATCTGCAGCAGAAGTTCCAGGAGGAAGGTTAAATCCTTTTTGTGTTAGATATTGACTAACAACTTTACTCATAGGACTAGTAGGATCATTTTGTTGATTTGCAACTTTAGCTGCATAGTCTTCAACTGGTAAATTAACATATTTGTCATTTTCACCAATACTTGCTAATGATTGAGCAGGACTTGTTTTCAATAAACCAGCACCAATTCTAGCTGCACCTTTTTGCATATTTTGTAAAGCAATATTTTCATCTCTTTGTCTCATTGCATCAGCTAATTGGTCTTGTTGAGAAGGAGGAGGGGTTATTCCTTCAGCTTTTCCTGAAAATCCACTTTGATCAATATCGGCTTGTTCTTTATCAGTTGGTTGTTCTATTTCAGTTTCATCTTTTTCTTCATCTTTAGATGCAGGTTCTCGATCTTCTTCTTTATCAGATGTTTTTGATTCTTCCTTTGGTTGTTCTTCTTCATCTTGACCAGCTTCATCATTTAAAGCTTGTTTTTGATCAACGACTTTCTTAGCATCAGCTTCTTCAGCGGTATAATCAGGTAACTCATCAGCAGGAGCAGCATTAATTGGGATATCACCAAGATCCATCTTTTGAGAATCTTCGGCTTGAACAGGAACTCCTTCATCAGTTCCATCAGCATACCCTTTAACCTTACCACCTTTATTATATTTTTTAATATTATTTGGCGGAGTTTTATGCATTAATTGATCTAAATCAGTATTAAACCCTTGGCCATTAAGATCCTGTAATCTAACACCAGTTTTACCATTTGGATTTTTAAATATATGAGTAATTTCCAAATTAGTTCTGCCATCATATTCAGGAACCATTTGTCCTTTTAATAAATCAGGATCTGATAAAGTTTCATTTTTACTTGCTAAATCATTTATTTTAGTATTCCAATCTTTTAAATACTTTGGACCATTTTCAGCTAAATCTTTATTATCAGCAATATTTTTAGCTAAATATGATTCTAAATCAAATGCTTTATTTTGAATACCACCCATACCACCTTGTGCCAATTGTTGTGATGTATTAGCATTTTGTAATTCTTTTTGTGAAACATTCATAGCTGCTGAAGGATTGGCGTTAGCTAATGTTTTATGCCATTGTTGAAGCATTTGCATATTAGGATCTATATTTTGTGAAATATCATTTTGTTGAACATCTCCCATTCCAACACCCGATGGATAAGAATTAGGTTGAACTTCTCCACCATCTGCATAATAAGGTTGATCTATTGGCGAAGTTTCGCCTGTTGCATTTGTAGCATTTCTTGCACGAATTTTAGCATATTTATCTTCTAATGAAGATGGGGTTGGAGTAGGAGTCGGAGCATTAAAAGCTTTTTTAACAGAAGAAAAGAATCCTTCTTGTTCAGGAGAATCACCAGGTTTTACATCTCCACCATCTGCATAACCTTTTGGTTGGCCGATCTTTTTATATTCTTCGTATAATTTTTTAAGCTTTTTGATTTCCATAAATTATCCGTTTGTTTCGTGTTTATCTAATTCATTTTGAACAGCGTGATGATCAGATAATAGTTTCAACAATTTTTTACCAAGATCAGATTTAGCTATTGTGCGAGGAAGTACTATTTCTCCTGGACTTAATTTTGCATGTACGGTATCGTTTGCTGGATGATCACCAGGCATTCTTGCTTGACCAGGAACGTGTCCGCCAGCTTTATAGTTGCCAACATCTCCACCAGACCAGAATGTAGATTCATCGTAATTTTCTGCTCCATTGAAAGCTTGTTGATTTACACCACCTGATTGACCACCAGAACCGGAACCACCAGCAGCACTAGCTGCAGCTGCTGCTCCACCGACTGCTTGACCACCACCTCCGAACATATTCATATATCCTTGAGCGGTTTGTTGTGCTTGGTTATTCAATGCATTACCATATTGAGATGCTGCACCTGATTGAGCTTCTGCAGTGTTCTTATTAGCATTATATTGATTCATAGCTTGTTGCTGTTGATTATAAAGCTGTTGATTACCAGCACTAACATTTGCATTACCAATTTGTTGTTGATTTGCAAGATTAGCAGCTTGTGCTTGATTAGCGGCTTGAGTATTTTGTTGTTGAACACCAAGTTGATTTTGAACATTAAATCTTTGCATTTGAGTCTGAGCTTGTTGATTAGCAAGTCCTTGACCAAATTGTTGATTTTCAATTTGACCACCAAGACCTGCAGCTTGACCCGTAGCTTGAATTGCTGCTTGTTGAGCTTGCTGAGCGATTTGACCAGCACTTTGCGCTTCTGCATTTTGTCCACCTTGAGCAGCAGATAATTGCATGGCAAGTTTTGATCCACTATCGCTTAAACCTTGTTGTTGCATATTTTGAGCAATAGATCCTAGACGACCTTGAACATCACCTTGTGCTTGTAAACCAGCTTGAGTTAAAGCGGCTCTGTCTCCAGCACTTAATCCACCAGCAGCTCTTTGTTGCATTTGTTGCAAAGCTTGAGTTTGAGCATTAACAGCTGTTTGATCACTACCTATTGCTTGAGGCATTTGAGCTGTAATGTTAGCTTCCATTTCAGGAGTCAAAACACCAGCTTGTTTGTATTGTTGTAATATTAAAGGAGCTGATACATCCGGCGCTGCACCGATTTGTTGCATTATCTGATTAGCGATTGCTTGTTGATTAGCGGCATTTCCTTCGGCACCAGCAACTTGGGATTGTCCTACAATACCTCCAAGTACTCCTCCTATTGAACCACTAACTCCTTGAACTGCACTACCCATGATATATTTCCTTCTTATAAATCTTTAACTACTAAAATAAAATTATTAGCTGTACTATCCAAACGAAATCCAAATTTAATTAAACCCATGAGATTCAATGTTGAATTAGGTGTAGAAGGTACTACGGAACTATATAATTTCTTACAACCTTTTTGTCTTGCAATGTCTTCTACCTGTTTACCAAGATTAAAAGATTCTTTAGATCTTCTATATTCTGGCAAAACATATACATCATCTGCATAACAACCTTCATCAATAAAATAATATGTAACAAAGCCTTTTTCAGTTTCGATGATTTCTTTATTAAGTCTTTCTTTAATAAATTGACCATAAAGAGACATTATGAATTCCCCTGGTTTTGAGCAATTTGTTGAAGAGCTGCTTGTTGTGGAGTAATATTAATTGTTTGTAATCCACCTGTTGCAGCATTTGCAGCAGCTAATGCATTATTATAAGCAGTTTGATCAGATCCAACTTGTTGTTGATAACCACCAATTTCAGCTTGTCTTATCAAATTACCAATGTTTGGACCAGAACCACCACCATTTGCAGAAGCTCCAGCAGCTTGTAATTGTGCTAAATTAGATTGTGCAGCTGATAAAGTAGCTTGTGCAGGATTTACTAATGAATTATAATTTGCAATTTGTCCTTGATTAGCTGTATTAAACCCAGTAGTATTGCCAGTAATTTGTTGTTGATTTTGAAACTGGTTAGCATTTTGATCTTGACCAGAATATTGTTGCAGTACATTTTGAGCTGCAGAAGGAGTATAAGTACCACCAAGTTGTCTTAAAGCATCAAGTTGTGCATAATTTTGTGCAGAAGCAACATTTTGTGCAGTTGCTTGATTAGGATTTTGCGTTAGATATTGTCCAACATTTTGTAATGCATTTCCAGTTACTTGTTCACCTTGAGTTAAACCTAATAGCGCTGCTTGCTGGGGAGTAATATTCCCAGACTGAATTCCACTTACAGCTTGTTGATAAGCAGCATTGGCTCCAGCTTGTTGTTGTTGAGCTTGTTGCTGCAAACCAGTATTAATTCCTGCTACAGTGTTACCAAATTGTTGTTGAACATTTTGTCCAAAATTTTGCGCTTGTGCTTGTTGTTGTTGACCGGTAGCTTGGGCACCAGCAAGAGCACCACCAACTTGACCTTGTAATTGCAAAGCACTTCGTCTAGCATTAGCTAATTGGGGCTGACCAGTTTGTCCTAATAATAATTGATCTAAACTTTGTTGACCTTGAGTGTATTGAGGACTTCCGACAAATTGTTGCAATAAACCTATTTGTCCAGCTTGACTACCAGTAGCTTGTCCAAGTTGTTTAACATTTTGTGCTTGATTTTGAATTTGTTGCGCATTAGTTAATTGTGTTGGACCCGCATATTGTCCACTCATCAATTGTTGGAACTGTTGTCCTTGAGATTGATTAGCACCACCTGGTGCATACTGAGCAGTGTTACCCAATACATTTTGAACGAGTTGACTATTACCTTGAGTATTAGCCTGATTGGCGGCTGTTTGTTGATTAAATTGTTGTTGAGATTGATTTAAATTTTGTTGGGCCTGATTAGTCTGCCCTTGAATACCACTACCAACAGTTTGACCTAGTTGATTATTCTTATTAGCATTTAATACACTTTGAATATTTGTATATCCAGAACCTTGTTGAGTATTTGGATTATAACTTGTAACAGTTGATTGTTGTTGAGGTTGACCGGTTTGTTGTTGATAACCACCTGGGGCTTGATTTTCTGCCCCAGAGGTTGATTTATTACCACCAGAAGTACCATTACCGGTTGATCCTGTAGATCCAGAAGTAGGTGTAGCTCCACCTTGACCAGCCTGTTGCTGATTTCCTTGGCTTTGTTGATTTAATTGGTTCTGCTGATCATTACCTAAATCAGAACTTTGAATCGTTTGTGCCATTAAAAACCTTTATATTCTCACTATATAGTTGTTAATTTATGATCCTAATGCTACTATTCGAATCGTATATGAAGTATTGGGCTGTAACCCTGTGACATTATTGATGATATATGTTTGACTACTTTGTTGACCAAATACTTGCACTGCGCCTGTTGGATAAGTAGTTGGATTGTTTACATTTGTAACCATAATTACAAATACACCTTCTACATTGGAAGTGAAAGTCAAAGTAAAAGTTCCACCTTGTATTGGCTTTCCAGTAGAATCTACCTGCAAAGTAACATCGGCAATTGTTGCCTCAAAATTATCTTGGAATGTTAGTCCATTATTCAAAGCATCATATAATACTTGAATTCCATTATTTAAAGATAATGAAAGAGTATTGATAAGATTTTGATATTGCTTCTCAAAATTCTGGGACATTAATCTTCTAAATGAAGGTAAAAGAGCCATTATCTATAACCTCTACTAGATTGAGCACCATCATTTTGAGTCAATGTTAAACCAAATATTGCATATTGTTCTCTAGCTGCTGTATGATTAAATTTAACATTTAAGAATCTGCATCTTTGAGCTTGAGATGGAATATATGTTCTAAATGGAGTAGAATCTGATGCTCCTCCAAAATATCCATATCCAAATCCAGTCGGACCAGGAATTCCATTAACGGATGCCGGTATTCCAGTGTAACCGAATATTCCATTACCAGTTCCCAAGAAAGGAATGTTAATAAATCCAGGCAATAGATCAGTTGAAAAACTTAATGTTGCATTTGTAAATGCACGATTTTCAAATAACAGCTGAGCTTCCCTAACATGTTTAATCATCAATGGATCATTAAATGTAACTGGAGACCAAGTAACTTCACTGTCTATGGCTTTATAAAGAGTCAAAGGACCAATCATAAAAGGTAAAGCATTATTTAAAGTTATTCGATGATTTAGACTATTAGTAGCTGTTACTAATGCTTCTTGCAATGTATCATTTGTTATCGTATTATAATTTGCAAATTGAATTCCATTATCATCATTCAATGTATTAATTAATCCATTATATGAAGCTAAAATATCTTCAAAATCTTCATTATTTACAGAAAAACTTCCAACACTATTAGAATTTAAACTAAATATTATAGCTTTTCCAGAAGTTGTAATCCAATTAGTTCCATTGTAAATTTGAACTGAAGTATAAATTCCGTTTGGAGCTGATTCATAAATGTCAACACCATTACTACTTCCTAATACTGCAGAAGAAGTATTTAATGCGATATGATAAACAGTTTCAGCATCTACAACAACTCCACCAGTAAAAGTAAACATATAATTGGCTGGAGAAGCTGTAAGCGTTGATAAATTTAAAGGGGTACTTGTATCTAAAATAACACCAGGACTTCCAGCAACATCAGAATATAATACAGCAACAGCAGTTCCTGTTAAAGGATTTGTATCGTAAGAAAGACTAAATGTCGCCTGATCCACAATATCAGTATCCGCAGGAATAAAATTTTGAGCTATTAGATTACTTCCTACAGTATTTGTAAGTAAATCGTGAGTAGTTTGTGCGCCACTATTTTGAGCGAGTAAAGGAATTCCAGCTTGTGTAACGGCAAATGGTATAGTAAAAGTTGTAGGACTTAAAACTGTTACTGGATAAGTACCATCAATAATTGGTAAAGAATTACTTCCAGTTATTGTTATTATTCTTCCGGTTTCTAAACCGGTCGCAACTCCAGTAGTTATAACTGTTGGATCTCCTGCAGCTATATTAATTATATCGAAACTACCTGATATGGTTTCCCATTGTGTATAAGAAGATGGGGGTAAATGTCCACCTTGTGAAAGTCTACCAGGATCATTTGCAATTTGAGTTATAAGTTCATCCAGTTGTAATCTAGGATCTGCACCCGGAAGAAAATTATTATTTAATACGTACGTATGAGGACTTAAAAATACATCAGTGTCAAGTTTTTCTAACAAGTTGTTGAATGTATATATTGAAACTTGCTGATCTTGAGTTATAACATCACCAATTGCTATGTTACTAATATCAACTAATTGAATTTGAGTTCCAAAATAACTATTTATCGTCAATTGTTCTGCAAATTCTCTATCTGCATAATCAGTTCTATTAAAATTCTTTCTTTCCATTTCAAGAAAATTAACATCACCAGCGCCTAAATATTGAGTATCATCAATAAAATTAATAACACCGCAATTATCAGTTTTTGCAAAAGTAGTCCAGGTATTAGTTAAAGTCGAGTATCTATAAGCAATTGTTGCGTATAAATCATCCGTTGCTTGAACAGTATAAACAGTATATGAATTATCAGATTCATAACCAATACCCCAAGTAGCGGCTTTAAAATTCGCATATTGAGTTGTAGCAAGAGGCAATATATCAACATCTATTGGGCGAGAAATAGTTATTACACCAGACTCAGAAGTAGTTTGTACCCCTTGTCTCGTCCATCCATAAATTAAATTATTAGAAATATCTAATGAATCTGGAGCCAAAAGTATGCAACTTGTATCAAATAATGCCAAATTAAATGGTGCAACTTCTCCTGATATTCGATATAATCCATCTTCTTTATAAACGAATAAGCTATCAATCATTGGAAATATTCTTAATATAGCTTTGTCCTGTGCGCCTACATCAATAAAATTAACAGCCGGAACTGCTTCTGGTTGTAATAATTTAGAATAATATATTCTATTTTCTTGACCATTTTGTGTTGCAGTTAGAGTATCTAGTGCCGGACTATAAGCTCCTGAATTTCCTGCAATAGTTGTTGTAACAGGAATAGAAAATGTTGTAGGACTTAAAACCGTTATGGTATATAATCCATCAATACTTGGTGTTGAATTACTTCCAGATATTACTACTTGTTCGCCACTTATTAATCCGTTAATAGTTGCAGTTGTTACTACAGCTTGAGTTGCAACAGAAATATTAGTTATAAATCCTTGTGGACTTATACTTGGACTAAATGAAGAACCAACATTAGCATCATTTGCTAAAATATAAAATGGAAGTGTACTTAAATCTCTAGATTGAAGTTCTATTTGTCCCGGAACACCATTTACACCGGTAATATAAAATGCATAAACGCTTTCATTCGGATTACTATTAATGATATTAACTAAACTTCGAGCTGCTTGATCAACAGCTTGTGCTGGACTTACTAAATTGGATAATAATATTTGATTTAGAGCAGGATTTGCACCATTTCCAGGAGTTACAACAGTTGTAGTAAATCCAGAAGTTCCGGGAGTTGGATCATTAGCTATACCTTCATTTGCATTTGTTATCATTACATTATTTGTAGAAGAAGTTGCAACAAAATCAAAACTATAAACATTAAGAGTATTTGAAGTTTTTAATGCTACAGTATTTGCACTATCGTTTGTATTGATATTTACAGGAATTCCAGTCATACCAGCTGGAGCAGGATCAGTTCCAACTCCACTTACAATATACCAAACATAATATTCTACTGCATTATTTGCATCCCAAAGAGTGAAATATTTTCCGGCTAAACTTCCAGCCACATCAGCAACTGTTGCTACATTTATTACTTGATTGACTCCTAAAACGAATGTATAAGTACTAGAAGTTATACCATTAGTGATTGTAATAGAAGGAAATCCACTATATACTGTTCCAGTATTACCTGCAACAGTAACGTCTACTGGAATGGTAAATGTATTCGCTCCAGTAACTGTAACAGTCCACGAACCATTAACACTTGGAGTTGAGTTACTTTCTAATATTGAAACTATATCTCCAGTAACAAGACCATGAGGAGTAGAAGTTGTAATTGTTGTTGGATTTCCTACACTAATATTTGTAATGGTCGAAACTATCAAATTATTAAAATCTGATATAATATTACTAAGACCAAGAAGATTTATTAATTGTTGAAATTTAGTTGCTGTATTTGCATAAAATAAAACATTCTTGAATTTATTAATATCTAATGCAAAAGGAGGAGTATCATTTGCTTGCAGAATTCCCTCACCAGTTGTTGCATTTGTATATAAAAATGCTCCAGCAAAACTTTGAGGAGTAATATCTAGTACAGTAATAGTTCCAGCAGCTATTTGTGCTGCAGTTGGGAATCCTTCAAATACAAGTTGTAATTCATCATTTGGTGCGATATCTTGAATTGAAGATGCTCCAGTAGCTGATACTATTTGTGATCTATAGATTTGATAAAAATCAGAAGTAGTTACTCCAGCAGGAATTGTGAATGTTAAAAATACATTTGCAGTAGTTGTAAGTTGTAAAGGAGTTATGAATGCTGATTGAGATGCTCCTGAAATAACTGGTGGGGTTCCAGTAGAAGGTTCTGATTGCAATTGAGTTATAATAGCTTGTAGATATGTTTGAAGTGCTACTAATTCTTGATCTGAAGCAGGAGTTCCCGGAACAGCTGGTTGAGTTATAGCTTCGTAGTTAAAACTATTTATAGTCGCATTTAATGTTATTACGGGACCAACAGCTAAAGGAACTGCAGGACTTGTAGTTGTAGCAGCTGTTGCTGAGATATTAAAATTAAAACCAGCATCAAAAGTTAAAGGTTCATTAACATTACTAGAAGTAACATCATTACTTATAGTAATAGTTCCAATACCAATATTAGTTACATATGAACCTATTGGTATTCCTCCGCCATAAATGAAAGCTCCAACATTTATACCGCTTATATTTGCAATTGCTGTTATAACATTACCAGCCACACCACCAAGAGTCGTAACTATTGCAAAACCAGATGTAGCTGGAGTAGCAGGAGTTGCTGCTCCTTGTGCTGAATTCGTTATGGTTAATACGTTGGATAATACACCAGTTGTAAAATCGCTACCAGCTATTGCAGTTATTGCAACTCCAGTATTTAATGCAACAGTAGCTGCAGTATCATTTGTAGCTATATTAACTTGTATTCCAGTAAAACCAGATAAAGGAGGAGCAAATCCATTTCCACTAACACTATACCAAACATAGTATTGGGTTACATTATTTGCACTATTTATTGTAAAATATGCACCGGCTAAACTATTACTAACATCTGGAACAGTAGTTACTTGGGTAGTTTGAAAAGCACCTGTTGTAGTAGTTCCAGTTGTTGCAAAAGCAGGAAATAACGTTGAAATTGTTTGTTCACCATTTATTGTCCCGACACTTGTTGTAAATCCAGCTAAATTTATATCATCACCACTGATGAAATATTGTGATGGATCTCCAGAACTAAAATTCATTGTAGCTACAGTACCATTTATAGCCGCTCCATCAATTTGTAATGGAGCTACTGCTACTTGATCTGCATATAATATGTCATTATCAATTTTAGCTGATAATGAAATAAGATTTGTCAATAGTTCTTGTGGAGAAGCATTTTGAGGTAAATTTAGCAATGCATAATAATTAGCATCATTTATTAAACTGACTGGAGTTGCATTAGAAACATTATCTAATTGAATGAGTAAATTATTAAAATCTAATAATTCCAAATTAATTAAGGGATTAAATATTGTAACACTTTGACTTGGAGCGCCTAAGACTTCATTACCATTTGCATCATTAAATCCCCAAACTTGTCTATATGAAACCGCACTATCTTGGGGTAAAAATCCACTTTCATTTCCTAAAATAATATCAAGTCTTGCGGATAAATCAAGAGCAGCTATTCCACCAGCTTGTTGAATAAAAGGACATGCAGTCGTAAAATCAGCAGCTGTTTTAGCAGATATTACTTGAACACCAGCTGAAGTTGTGAAATATAAATTACCATTGGATTCTATATATCTAATTCTTCTACCAACTTGTGGTTCCAAATAGGTTCCACAAAAAGTGTCAAAAATAGATTGGCCGAGATTATTTAATTGCAGAGTATCATATTGAAGTTCATCAGAGAAATGTCTAATAATTCGATCTTTATATGTCATTAATTGTTTAGCACGATCAGTTGATGTACCAAAAGGAGTTCCGTAGAGTTTGTATCCCCTACGAGATTCTATTACATTATCTCGACGAATTATCACATTGGAAGCTTCTAAAAGACTTCCAGGAGGAACACTTTGAGGATCTAATTGGTTCGGTTGACTATTGATCCCAATGGCTTTTAACGTTATACTGCTAGACATGAATCACTCTTTTTGATATTGTCTTCAGCCCATAAAGGTTGTAAATTTGTATAATGAAAAAGTATTTCTAATTCTTGTATAGTTTGAGCCTTAGAAACAGGAATTATATGATCTAAATGCCATAAATTTCTATTGTTCCAATTCATACCTGATTGAAATTTAGATTCTATATATTGTTTTAATTCTTTTTTAGAACACCCTATTATTGAATTAAAATTATTATTTTTTCTCCAATTTTTTGCATTAAATGCCGCTCTAAGTCGATTTCTTAATCTAATTTGCATATTGTATAATAGATCTTTTTTACATTTGTGATAGTATTGATTTTTGTATTCTCTTTTTTTTATTATATTTTCTGGTTTATTTCTGGATTTTTTATTTAATTGTTTTACTTTTTCTTTGTTGTTTAATCTATATTTAACATGATTCTGATAAATTTCTTCTTTATTATTTATATAATTTTTTGCATGCCATTCTTTAATTTTTTGTTTATTTTTAATTCTATACTCTTTTTTACAGGAACTACAAATTGAATAAAGTCCACTTTTGCAGTTTTTTTCTTTTGCAAAATTAGTTGCATCTTTCCAGATTTGACATTTATTACAATTTCTTCCTTTTTCCATAATCTACTATCATACCATAAACTTAATTAATTATCAAATATCTTCTAAGTAGTTGAAATTACTACACTCTTCGGGTGATCCCCATTTTACCATAGCGCATCATCGAATGACGATTAACGACTTTTTGAGGAGTTCCTTCAGATCTATTGTCCAAAAGATTACCTTGCCTTTGTTCTATTTCAGCAATTTTTGCATTTGCAGTTTGAAGTCCAGCTTGATCACCAAGAGCTGCCAAAATTCTAGCAGATGTTCTTTCAGCTAATCCATTATGTAAATCTGGTGGAATATAAGGTATAATTGATTCATTTGCGAGACAAATATAGTCCCCAACTTTTAAATTAGCAAGTGTAAGTTGTACCGTTGAACCAATATTAATAGCCGGATTTATTCCAACATTATTAACAGTTCCAGTCGGAACAAGTAATGAATGTATTGGAAATGTTATAGTAGTTCCACTTATTCCAGTGTTCGGAATTATAATATCATAAAGATAGATTTTATGACCAGGTTCTGTTTGAAGAAAATCAATAAGTGTATTATTAACAAATAATGGACCACTAATATTGGTTTCACTATCAGTATAAGTTGATGGAAGAGATTGAAAGTTTATTTGCATGGATTTTGAAGGTATTATAAATCCATAAATATTTGATGTTGTTATCATTGTAAAAATATTACTAAATTGCAAAGTAATTAAATTTGTACTTGCCGCAGCAGATATTATGGATCCAGATTGATTTGTGTAAAAAGAAAGAGTGGAAGTTGCATTAATTGCTGCTGATAAACTAGCAGCTGTTGTAGTATTGTCCACACCAATCATAAATTGATTAGGCGAAGTAAAAGTTCCAGCTGTTCCAGGAACTAATATAGAATATGGAATTATGAAATTATTAGCATCTATAACCTGAATTTGATAAGTTCCATCGATTATTGGATTGGAATTACTACCACTTATTACTACTGCTTGACCAGAAGTAAGTTGATGTCCAGCAGATGTTACTTGAGTTTGATCTTGAGAATAAGAAGTTATCGCAGTGATAGTTCCACCCAATGTATTTACTGCAGTGTAAATAGGAGCATTGAGAAATCTAGGATTTAATATTAATTCGTTGGGAACACTATTAAATGGAAAAGTGTCAACATATGAGGGATTCAGATTAATAGTCAAAGTATCTAGTGGATTAATTAAACTATTGTTTATTTGGATATTTTGTCCAAATGATTGAATAATAGCAGCTCGATCATTTTTAACTAATTGATTTGGTCTTAAAAAGAATACGAATACAAGACTTCCAGTAGGACTATTAACCACGCCTGGAGTCAATACAACATCATTACCTTGAACATAAAATGTATGAATTGCTTGATTAGATCCACCATTCATTTGATAGAATGCTTTGTCATGCTCTTCAATACGAGTCATTTCAAAAAGATTCCCATTTTGATCTTGCCAAAATAAATCACGTAATTTCATACCCGTTGCACGATTGGGTATGGGATAAATATTTAAATTGGTTTGTAATGGCATGACTTTATAGGTTACAAAATACTCTTCATGATAAAGAAGTACACTTGGAACTTGAGCAATAAACATCTCTTCGTTCGCAAACGATAAAATATCATTATTTGTAAATGTAACTTGACTAACTGGAAAAGAGATCTTTCTCTTTACAGCAGCTATTAAATCATCAGATGTATACCAGGGGGTTCCCATCTATAAAATCCTCTTAAAAGTTTAAAGTTAATTATAAAAATTTATAGTTAACTTTATTAGGATCTTTTAGATTCCATCTTTTGTTTCATTTTCATGAGTTTTGCAAGTTGAGCATCAAGTTCTTCTGAACTCATTTCATCTTCAGATGAATCTTCATTATGATCTAAATCACTACTATCTGAATCAGAAGCAGGACTCATATCTTCAGAATCATCAGATTCTTCTCTTGCAGAATAACCTTCATCAGATTGATCCATATCAGGAGATTCAACTTCTCCGCCTTCATTAAAATGAAAAGCTTGTCTCATGGAATCTTGAGCAGATTGTGCTTGATTTGGATCCATGGGGACTTGTCCACCATCAGCCATACCAGGCAATTCTCTACCTAATTCATCAGATTGATCTTCTCCATTATGTTCATCAAGAGCCGATTTATAATCACTATAAGGTGCTTCAGCATTTGTTTGCATCTGACCTTCTTGATCTTGAGAAACAATTCCTTTAGCTTTGTCTAAACCAGCAGCTAAACCTTGTTTACTATTGGACATAACAGATACCTTTTTCAGGCCATCCATTTTATCGCCCATCATTTCAGAAGCAGCGCCACGCATCTCGTGAACGGCATCCATTTTAGCTTTTTTCTCTGATGGGGAAAGATCTCTCTTTTTAGCCATCATTTTCATTAACTTCTCGTGCATTTTATTAATCCTCTAATCTTACAAGTGATTGTATGTTTCTTGGAGTGATTTTCCACCATCTGTTGAAACAGAAATAGTGCTATTCAAAGTCGTAACTTGAACAGATGCAGGTGTACAACCAGCTTCAATTTCTGTTAAAAGATTGATGCATCCTTGAATGGATTCATAAACCTTTGTAGGAAGTTGAGTTTTATCGTTCAATGTTTGAATAGTATCATTCGGCACATTGATCAAAATATTTACGTAGGGCATTAGAAACTCCTTTTTAGTAATGTTAACAATACACCTAATGCACAGACTGCCTGTATAATAGATGATAATTTTATAATAAACGGATAATAACGTTCTTTAATAACTTCTTTAAATTCTATTTCTTTAACTATAATAGGAACTTCCACTGTCACAATTTTTTCAATATATATAGGAACTTCTCTTATTATTTCTTTATATTCAATTTCTTTAATAATTACAGGTACTTCGATGGTTTTTATCTCAATTTGAGGTATAAACACATTCTTTTCAATACTTTGAATTTGTGCTGGTAAATCTAGTTTGGGTATATATTCAGGACCAAATCTAAAGTTACTTAAACTAATTCCTTCTTTTACAGCAGCTGCTATCTTATCAGAATCAATCGATAATTCTAATTTTTCTCCACCAACTAACACTACCCTATCCGCATCCTGTGATTCATCAAACTTTCTATTGATGATTTGATTGGTATCTAATTGGCTAAAATTGGTGTTTTTCATGCTACTTTATAGTTGTTAATTCTCTTTTAAACGCTTGTTGTTATTGCTCTAAATTTGATCAAAGCTGTAAAACCAGTAGAAGAGCTAATATATTGAACTTGTCCAGCATTTGTTATGCTGAAAGTAAT
>Ga0302221_10000341_pt1 | contig 36592 bp, 27 predicted proteins | sample II_Palsa_E2_1_FD_193517 | JGI IMG/M metagenome (GOLD analysis project Ga0302221, IMG submission 193517) | Peat permafrost microbial communities from Stordalen Mire near Abisko, Sweden - II_Palsa_E2_1 | ecosystem: Environmental > Terrestrial > Soil > Palsa > Peat permafrost | place: Sweden... | reverse complement strand
TCGGTAACCTTCTCGACATGATAATCAGGGACGCAACTGACGGAAAACAAAATATCGACGACCTGATGCGCAAGATGTTTGAAAACTTTAGCGGGGCAATTGGCTTTAGCGGTAAAGATGTTGAGCAAATGACAAGTAAGATCTGCCATTGCGATGTCCATTTGTTTTTCGAAAATTATATCAGGGGAGATAAAACGATCGACTTTGACAAATACCTTATGACCTTTGGCCTAAAAATGAACATCACAAAGAAATTGTTATTGAGAGTTGATAAAAAGCCTGCAACAGATTGGAGCGTATATGTATGGAACGATGCAGCCATTCATACCATTAAACTTGCGATCACTGATCCACAGGGCTGTTGGGGAAAAGCCGAGCTACATACAGGAGATGTGCTCCTGAAAATAAATGACTCCGCTATTGGCAGCACCAACGACTTTTATTCTTCGCTCAATAAATTGAAATCAGGCGATACTGTCAATATTGAAATAAAGAGAAAAGATAAAATAAGCAGCACAAAAGTTTATCTGGGCTCTCTAAATGTGACATTGGTGAACATCGAAAGTTTGCCAAAGCCTTCAGGCAAGCAGGAAAGGCTTTACTCTGAGTGGATGATGGGCAAATAGACTAATGACTGCTACATAGGAACCATCAAAAAACTATTCGGAAAAATGAATTGAATCGCGAAAATCCAGAAATGCGTTTTGACAATTTGAATTTAAATATTTGACAACCAGGTATATGTCAATAGGTTGCAAATCCAGTCCCGGGCACTTATAAAACATTGTAAGGATGCCTTCGGGCACGATGAATTTGATTATTGGTTTTATGAATCTGTATTTCGAAGAGTCGGAGGGCCTGCGATACCAAATTAATACTTATTTTCACCCTACTTTTTCGGCTGAAAATCTGGATCTCCACATTGCCATAATACAAAAGCGTACTGACTAGCAAAATTTGCCATGGTTAAATTCCTGTCTTCAGTAAAATGCCCGCTATCATAATTCACCTTCATTAAAATTGGCTTACCTGATGTAGATGCATTTTGCAAAGCAGCGGCAAATTTGCCCGGCTCCCAGGCAGGTACCCTTGAGTCATTCCACCCACCCACACAAATCACGGCTGGGAATTTCGTACCTTTTATTACATGCTGCATCCCATCCATCTCATACAATGCTTTACATTCCGTGCTGTCTTTTACCGTACCAAATTCAGGAATATTCCCAGGCCCGTTTGCGGTAAATTCCGAACGCATGGCATTGGCTGCGCCAACATCACATATAGCTGCAGCAAATAAGTCCGGGCGTTCAGTTATAGCACGGCTTATCAATATCCCTCCCGCACTGATGCCTATTCCTGCAAGTTTTTGCGGCGAGGTATAGCCATTCGCAATTAAATATTCAGCGCAACTGATAAAATCTTTCCAGGTATTCGGCTTGGAGGTTTTAAAGCCTGCTTTGTGCCAGGTCTCCCCTTTTTCGCTGCCGCCGCGTACATGCGCAATAGCGATCACCACGCCGCGCGCAGCAAGTGAATTTTTAAAATAATCAAAATGGGGATTTAGGCTACTGCCATATGCTCCATAGCCTTCCAGCATACAAACATTTGAACCATCTTTCCTGATCCCCTTCTTATAGATAATCGTAAAAGGGATCATGGCGCCGTCATGCCCTTTTACCTGTACATCTTCCACCTGCAGGTCACTATAAGCTACAGGATAAATAAATGGCTTATTAAAACTACTTGGTACAAAAACATCTGTCTCAGCATCGTAATTATATTCAGTATAAGGTTTGATCCATGAAGTTATATAAAGGCTATAATTATTTGTCCTGGTATTTATACAATCAATACCTATGGTGCCGGAATAAGGCAGTTTTACGTTGGAAGTAATTTTGGTTTTGAAATCATATTTTGACAAATGATAGTTAATACCATCGCTGTACACTATCAGCAGGTAATCTTTGGTATGAATAAAATTTTTTACTGTCCAGTCCGGCTTTTCGGCAGCAATTGTAACAGCATTCGCCCAATCGGGATTTGCCAGGCTTGTTGCCACAATTTTATAGTTTGGAGCATCGTTATGAGAAATAGCGTAAACATCATTATTGACATATTCCAGGTGTACCAACTTATCAGAGGCTTGACATAATGACTTCCAGGATAAATTTTTGGACTTGAGTTGCCCTGCCGGAGCATAATATCGCGTTAATTCTTTTTGGGTACTTCCCAGCCCTGCAAAAATATAATCCTTTGAGTCTTCATCAAAAAATATAAAGGGGTGCATTTTCGGATCTATATTCAACGCCGGATAACTGGTACTGCTGAAAAAATCATCATCTTCGCTCAGTTCATTTCCTAAAATATGCAATTTGGCTTTAGCATTAAGCCTTGAAGTCGGGTCTTTATTGTCGCCTGACTTCATTGAGGAATAAGAAAAGGCTTTGTTATCGAATGTCCAACTCCCTATGCCAATTGATGGACTGATCGAATCCAGTAAAAATTGTTTGGTATCTACCATCATTACTTTAAGTGTACCTATCTCCGCACCCTTCTCACTATAAACAAATCCTATTTTTTTACCGTCATGGCTGGGAGTAAAACTTTGTAAAGAAAGTGTCTTACCGGGTATATAGGTAGTGGGATCAAACAGTAATTCTTCTTTACCATTCATGCCATCACGATAGTAAAGCTTGGCAAAACTTTCACCGGTCATTGTTTTACGGTAAAATAACCTGCCGTTCTCATAAATAAAATCCCTATAGAAAATAGGAAATTGCTTGTCAACTTGTTTCCATTCCGCTATCAGTTCATCCCGTCCGTCAAGTTTGTTTAAAACAGAGTCGGTAAAAGTTGCCTGTTGTTTGAACCATGTCACCGCCTGTGGTTCTTTTATATATTCCAGCCAGCGGTAAGGGTCTTTGTAAGTAACACCGAAATAGGTATCACTGCTGTCAACTGTTTTGGTGGGGGGGTATAGGTACTGTGCGAAAGCCTCGTAAGAGGAACAAATTGCGATAAATAACGGGATAATTTTTCTCATGGTCTTAATTTAAAAAGGCTTCGACCTATAAATAAATGTAGACCTAAATTTATTTCATAAATGAAATATTAGACCAAGCTCTATTTAAATAGACTGAGGTGAAATTTCAACATGACCGGGGTACAAATCCTTGTCGAAATTAATCAGATTCTACCTGCAAATTTGACCCACCGATGATCCGCCAAAATATTTCTACTTGAGAATGAATATGTTGCAAATCCAGTCCGGGCACCAGAAATCAATCTAAACCATTGGCATTCAATGGTTTTCTATTTTTGGCCTGTTAATTTACGTTCCACTTTCGCCCAATCTCCCACCTATGGGGACACGCCAATGAGACACGAACTTTATAGTTTTGACAAAAAAAAAGTCTTTTTTTATGGGCGTTGCTGTCACTAAAACAGAAGGACGTAGAAATGGTGAAGGCAAACTTTTCTACTCTTTGTTACGGGGAAGACGTGCTGGTCAAAGGTTGGCCACCCGCATTTTTAGCCATGTAAACCCAAAGGATAAAGTTCATAGAAATCACAATAAGTTAGCCCTGGCAATCGCAATTCGCCAAGCCTGGACATTACTGTCCGATTTAGCGGGGCATCCACTAAACAATCAAGGTGAAAGTAAAGGCCCTCTGGTTACATCTTAAACAATTTCTTTATCCGCGCAAGAAATATTTCTTTTTTTCTCCTTGACACTTCTACTTCTTTACCGTTGGATAAGAGAACCGAGCCCCCTTCACCTCTTTTGTACTCTACAACGTGAGTCAAATTGATGATATAAGATTTATGAACCCGACAAAAAAAATTATCCTCCAGCATTAATTCATATTCAATAATTGACTTGGATGCTGTGATTTGCTGGTCGTTCAGCATATGAAAAATCGTATAGCTACTGACTGCCTCACAATAAAGGATGTCCGAAAGTTGAATGACCTGGAAGCCTTTTAAGCTCGAAATACATAATTTCATATCAGCTGGTTTATGTATTTTCTGCAGGTTATAAAAAAGCGTATCGATATTTCCTGAACCTCCATGCATACCTATCCGGGCGACCGCCCTATGGACTGCATGAATCAGCAAGTTTTCATCTACAGGTTTGAGCAAATAATCCACGGCGCTGAATTGGAAAGCCTTGATCGAATACTGACTATGGGCGGATACAAATATTATCTCAAACCTGATTTCCTGCAATTCATTCAACATATCTATTCCGCTCTTTCCTGGCATAGCGATATCCAGAAATATAAGTTGAGGGCGCTGCATTTTAATGCTTTCCAGGGCCTGTTTTGCATTCTGGCATTCAGCTATGATTGTAAGCTCGGGGCAATGAATCTCTATCATTTTTTTCAATGAATTGATACCCCTGGGCTCATCATCTATTATAATGGCTCTGATCATTACAATTAGGCGTTAAGGATTACAGAATCAACCAACTGCGGAACTATTAGCTTTGCAATGGTACCTGGCGGATTCGATCCCGGCACATCCTTCTTATCACAAATGGAAAGAGTACAATGAATCTCGTATTTTTCATTTAGAATAGCTATACGCTGCTTTACGTTTTCTATTCCCACGGAATTGCGCATGACCTTTAATCTGCGCTTCAAATCAATCGATTGTTGAAGTCCAATGCCATTATCGTCAATTATACAAACAAGATTATTTTCATCTAGATAGAATAACATGTGAAGCCTTTTCTCCAGGTCGCTGGGCTGGAGGCCATGCCAGATGGCATTTTCAACGAGGGGTTGAAGCATCATCGGAGCAATCCGGATCTCATCTACATTTAGAGTGCCATTTACCGTAAACTGAAAACGGAAATTTGCAAAACGCAATTGCTCCATCTCCAGATAGCGCTCCAGATATTCCATATTTTGTCTAAGTGTAATAAATGTTTTCATCGAATAATCGAGGTTAAGCCGGATCAATTCAGCAAAACGACTCAGGTAACGGGAAGCGTTGTTTGTATCTTCGTAGAGGATCATTTCTTTGATGCTGTTGAGTGCATTGAAAATGAAATGCGGATTCATTTGCGCATGCAAAGCCTTCATTTCATATTCAGCCATTTGCTGATTAAGATTCATTTTTTCATTGATCTGTCGGATACGATATCTGTATAAGAATATGGCGACCGCAATTCCGGCAAGAACCAAGATGGCGATAAACCAAGCTGATCGCCAATAAGGAGGTTCAATAGTAAGGGTAAGTTGCTTAATCTGTTCAGGCCATCGATTATTTGCGGAAAACAATTTTAACTGAATATGGTATTTCCCGGGTGACAGGTTACTGAAATTAACGATATGCTCCCAGTTCAGTATTTGCCATGAAGTATCTGAAGATGGAAGTAGCCTGTACGCGAATCGATTATCTTCTGGGCTCCTGAAATTGACTGCATTAAAATTAATCTGCACGGAATTTGCAGAATAGGCTAGTGTAAGATTTTCCGAATAACCTCTGAAAATACCCGCCGGAGTATTGATCTCCTCTATAAATAAGTCAGGCGGAGAGGGATGGGAAAAGGAAAGATCAGGTTTGAAGCTGATGAGCTGATGGCCTGAGCCAAAGTAAAAAATATTCTGATCGGAATCATAGCAGGAACCTTTACGTGTGGAAGTTATGGGCATCGAGGGTAAACCATCAGCATACGTAAAAAGCTGGATAGAAAAATCATGAATGCTAAATACAGAAATTCCATTGTCCATACCCAGCCAGATTTGGTCATGAATTATCGGCAAACCCGTGAGGAAGTCACCATCCCAAAAATTATTCTCCCTCTCTCGTAGGTAGGTTTTATTTTCCGTACAATTGTATTGGATAATACCATTATTAAATGAGTGCAACCAGAGATTATTATTTTCATCTACGCCCAAAATAAAAATATGCCTATTCAAGATTTTGGCTGTCTTGGAGTAAAGAATAAGGGTATCTACCTTTTGCTTTACAACATTCCACCGGCAGAGGCCATCACCGCCAAACCAAATGTTTCCCTGCATATCCATAGCCATGCTAGAACAATATGTAATTTTAAGCAAGGGGTAGCTTTCTCCTGAAATATTTGTAAAGATTCGGGAGTTCCGGTCGAAGTGGATTACGCTATTGATTTTCCCGAATGATATCCAGATATTTTTTTGCTGGTCTTCCAATATGCATAATGGATAATTTCCCTTGTCCCCGGTCATTTTCCCAGAAATTATAAAACGGCCGTAATGGTAATTTCGCGTATTTAGCCATAAAATCCCGCCACGTGAACCAATCCATAGCGTGTCCCCTCCATAAGGGAAAATATTAGTGATTGAATTACAATATTGGCCCCACCTTTCAAAATCAAATCGGTGTTCAATTTTATGACTGAATCTATTCAGGATCATCAATCCTCCGTTATTTTGGAAACCAACAAAAAGCTTATCGCCCCAATTTAATACGGCTCGGATATTGCGGTTTCGAAGATCTGGAGCCTGCTCATCCAGATCATATACATGATAAAATGGATTGGTGAGGTTTTGTTTATATAGCCCATTATTGGTTCCCACCCAGAAACGCTTTTCACGGTCGAGAAATACCGCATTGCAATGCCTTCCATCAAAATACTTGCCCCCATGTAACGTGAGTTGGTGGGATCTTACATGGTAATCAAACAGGTAAAATCCACTTATTTTGCAAGTAATTGCCAAAAGACTGTCATTGAGATAATAAAGTTTGCTCGATATATTATCAAAATCGGTTGTGACATCGAAAGGAAGTAGTAAACGATTAATCCCTTTGCCCCTAAAGTCGAATACGTCGAGGGAATTCTTTTCGTTGTTTAGAATCAATACCTGATTTTGCTTTCCAGGAAATGTTAGTCTGAGCTCTCCATTACTGTCAGCAATCGCATGCCTAAATTCTGGGTGGCGTGCACCAAATAAGGTATCGATTCTGTTTATTAAGGGTTCATAAGCCGAAAAGAAAAGATTATTCTCCTGCAAGATCAAGCCATTTTCCAGTGCGAATAATCCGGCACCAAATACTAGTTCTTTGGTACGAGCATCAGATGGTAGGAAATAATCGTACCGATTGAACATTTTGCCTTGATTATCCAATATATAGAGACCAGTATTACTGGACAGCACATAATGGCCCCTGGAGTCCCGGATAGTTTCCACAATATTATTCGTCCAACCAAAAATGCTCGAATCGCTCGGTATAATAAGTAGAATGCCCTTCCTGGATTTTGTGTTGTAAGCAAATGAACCCATGGCCGTAGTGCCAATTATCTCCTGGCCCTGGATTCGGATTTGCTTTATCATATTGTCCGGCAAAGAAAATTCAGCTGAACCTTGATAGAAATTGGCAAAGGAACGTCCATCAAAACGATTTAACCCTTTGTTTGTGGCAACCCAAATATAACCCGTCGAATCCTGCACTATTCCAGAAATGAAATTGTTCGAAAGTCCTTCTGATCGTGTAAAACAGGTAAACTCTGTTTCGCGCAAAGGTTGCGCAAACAGATTGTTGCAGATCAGAGACGATATAATTACAGCAGAAACGAAATAGCCGCGCATGATATGAGATATCTGTCTATCCTAAAATTAACGCGTAGCTTCAATTTAAAGAAAAAGAACTGCAGCTGAGGGAATGCAATTTACATTTTCAACCAAATACCAATTTGGGACCGCCGTAGGCTGTATAAAAGCGTCCGTTCCTTAGAAGCGGCTATTAAATCTAGAATATTTCAACTTACTTGTTGAGAAAACCGCTCCCTGTTATCGCTTGACAAATAAATTCAGTCAAAATGTTGCGTCTCTTTTTGAAATAACAACACTTTTTAGGTATGTATATCATCTATTTATCAAATACCCTAAACTATAGACAATGAAAAAGATATTTCTTTGCTTGCTAGCGACAGGGATCATTTATTTTGGATGCAGTAAAAAAAATGGTCAACCTTCTTCTGCACAAAAGACTAATCCTAAAACCCTTGTAGCCAATGCAGGGTTAGATACAGTTATTTGTATGCCTTTTGGTGGAACTGGTAATATGTTCGAGGGCATCCTGGATGGAAGGGCTTCCCATGATTCGTCAGGTAAAATTGTTTCCTATTCTTGGTGGGAAACTTTTGGTCCCAATGGAACTTACTCTTCCCTTATTGCACTTAATGATTCTTTAGTGGTAGTAAAAATATTGGGAGGTGTGCACACATATAGACTGGAGGTTATAGATGATCAAGGCCGGGTTGATTTTGATACAGTTAGTATTACCGCCAATGGCAATTTTGAATATGAATACGATGGATTATCCTGGGATTCTGCAGTAGGTAAATTAACAACGATAAGTGAAAGATTTAAACCAGGGCTGATACAATCCTGGCCTGATTTTACTAACGCGATAATCAACCTGTCAAATGCATACATCATTAACTACAATAGAGAATGTAATGAAATAAGCAGCTGGCAAATGATTCCTTATGTTCCTTATGATTCAATTGAGCTGACCAATAAGTTAATATTTTATACGGTGATTTCTGCTCCGGACCATGGGATTTTGTATCCAGAGGTATTTGCCCAAACAAATTCCGGAATTGACCTTAGTGAAAAAGTATCCATTGGGTTTGACGTAGGCTTTACGGATCCTTGGGATTATTGATGAGATTCGATAAAAGGAATTTCTCTCCTTAATATCATAAATCAAGGTGCCGTAAAAATAGTATTGGTTTTCGGTCGACTCTATTCAAAATTATCAACAAGCTTTTTTTCTTTTACATTCACATAATGAAAAAAACACTAATTATAGGAGTCCTTATTGCGACCCTAAAAATTTATGGTCAAAATGGTGGTATTGACACCATTCTAAAATTGAATCTCGGCAACATGCAGCAAACAGTCCTTATAAGGGGACAATCTATCGATAAACCCATCCTGTTATTTGTCCATGGCGGGCCTGGATATTCTGAATTCCGGTTTTTTAGATCTTATAATAAGGCGCTTGAAGCCAACTTTATTACAGTTAACTGGGATGAAAGAGGGACTGGCTTATCTTATAAAGATTCTATACCTGTTTCAAGCATGACAGTTGAACAATTTATAGAAGATGCCCACCAGCTTATTCAACAGCTAAAGGAACAATACCACAAGAAAAAAGTGTTTTTACTCGGACATTCCTGAGGAACCGTAATCGGATTAAATATTGTGCATAAATACCCTGAAGATTTATACGCTTAAGTGGGGATAGGGCAGGTTATTGATGGAATTGAAAATGAAAGGATCTCTTTGCAATATACTATTGACCAGGCGAAAAAGCGGACGGACACAATTGCTTTAAAAGAATTGAATGAGGTAAGGAAGGTCTACCCATCAAAAGGCTCAAGCCAATTGCAAAGCCTCTATGTACAAAGACGTTGGCTTGAAAAATTCGGGGGAGTATTTCATGGTCATTTTACATATGACTCCTTAAACAGTGGGGTTGACGAAAAGGAAGATGCACTAACAGATACCCTGGCACTTGAAAAAGGCGAAACCTTTTCCATGAACAATTTATGGCTACAATTTATTAGAGTCAATTTCATTAAGACTATAAAAGAAGTTAAGGTTCCTATTTACTTTTTTGAAGGTGTTGACGATTACAACACGCCAACAGAATTGGTAAAACGTTTCATGCAGACTGTAAAAGCACCTTCCAAAAAAATAATCTGGTTTTATCATTCCGCACATTTCCCACCTTTTGAAGAACCCCAAAAATTTAATACTGAAATTTTCCGTATTGCACTAGCGCAAAAAATGCTTTAAGACAAATTAATCAAAGTGATTGGATATTTCATGCTTGGCAAGCATTTGATCAAACTAATATTTATTTATCTTTAGGATGAGTGGCCAGCCTGATATTCCGGGGGGACCTGCAAGGCACAAGACTACCTATTAAAGAACCAAATGAGTATTTTTTTACAATGGCGCCCGTATACCTTCAATGCCGTCCATCGCATGAAAAATTCGATTCTTCTGCCCTTTTTTATGTTAGTAAATACTGGATTGTTTGCCCAGTCCAGCCATGTGGATAGCCTACGCGCGCTATTACAAAAGTCGCCCGCCAAAGACCAACAGATTTCTCTATTAAAGCAATTGTCCAGTCAACAGAACCATGGACCGGTCATCATATCTTTTGCCCAGCAGGGTTTTGTGCTGGCTACACAATTGAACCTACCGGCGGAAGAAGAGTATTTTTTATCTGATCTCTGCCGGGGATTTCATAAAATGGATAATTACCCTAAAGAACTTGAGACGGCGTTAAAGGGATTGCGTATCGCCGAGCAATTGCACGACGATGATAAGATCTGCGAGTTTGCTATGGTTATCCTGATTAGTTATGACTTGGGTAAAGAATACGATGAGGGTCTTCCTTATGGCTTGATTGGTCTGGCAATGGCTGAAAAGACCAATAATCTGTTTAGAATTACCCAACTCTGCGATTATATTGCTCAGCATTATACAGCCATCGGGAGACTGGATTCCGCCTTAATATATATGCGACGAAGTAATGAAGAGGCCAAGTTGATTCATGAAGCAAATATCGGATTTTCGTTTTATGGCCTGGGCCAGATTCAAGAAAAATTGCATCACCCTGATTCAGCCTTATATTTTTACAAAAAGGCGGTTCCCGCCTTTAATGCTAGTAATGTCTTTCGCTTGTCGAACCTGATTAACGCCTATACCGGCATCTCCAGTATTTACAAATCAGCGTCTAATTATGATTCAGCGCTCTATTATGCCATCCTGGCCTACAATTTATCAAGAGAAGCTAATGAGTTCAATACGACCTACCAGGCCGCGGGCATGCTGGCTTCCGTCTATGAAGGCAAGAACGACAAAGAATCCTTGCATTATTATAAAATAGCAGAGCTGGCCAAAGATAGTATCATCACCTCCGACAAAACAAAACAAATGCTGATGCTTTCGGGTATTGAGCAGCAACGCAGGCAAGATTTGCTGGACGCCATACTGCATCGACGCAATCAGCTACTGTGGACGGGAGGCATTCTACTGGCATTTATCCTGCTAATTGTGTTTTATCGTCGTTACCGGTCAAAAAAAAGAGATGAAATAGAAAAAATAAGGTCCAGCATAGCAGCAGATTTCCACGATGAATTAGGGTCGACATTGAGTAATATCGCCCTATATTCGGAGATTGCCGGTCATTATGATCTCTCCGACCAGCAAAGGACAAAAAATATACTGTCACAAATCACGGAGTCTTCGAGAAAAACTATTTCAGCAATGCATGATATGATCTGGAGCATCCAACCAAAAAACGATTCACTGGAAGACCTCCTGCAACGTATGCGGGAATATGCTTATCCGCTCGCGGAGCTTAAAAATATATACTTGCAATTTTACATTGAATCAGGGATCCAGGATGCAACCATCAACATGGAGGAAAGGAAAAATATCTATCTCATTTTTAAAGAAGCGCTTAACAATGCCTTTAAATATTCGGAAGCCACGCAACTGACGATCAGCATAGGCAACCGTAGCGGGGGGATTCATCTGGAGTTACAGGATAATGGGGTTGGTTTTGAGGAGCAAAAAATAGCGAAGGGAAACGGACTACGCAATATCCGCAAAAGAGCCCTGCAAATGGGTGGTGAGCTTGTCCTGCAATCTTCGGTTGGTCAGGGAACTTTGATTTCCTTTACCGGGAAAGCCAAATGACCATTTCTTTCGGCAAAGTTCAGTTCACATGGATATGCGGAAGTCCGAGGTTTCTAGTGCATTATATTTATAGCCATCTAAATACCACCGATGAATACTCCCATTCGCATCATGATCCTGGAAGACGATGCCCATTTTAGGGAGGGCCTGGTCTGTCTGCTCAATTTCTCCTCAGATTTTACATGTATCGGGGATTATGAAGGGAGTCAGGAATTCTTCAATGGGATCCGGGATAATCTGCCGGATCTGATCCTAATGGATATTGATATCCCTGGCATAAATGGCATGGAGTGCAGCCGGCGGCTCAAGGCCAACCCGCAAACTTCCAGAGTACAGATCCTGATGCTCACCGTACTCGAAGACGAATATAAAGTCTTAGAATCTATACTGGCCGGCGCTTCCGGCTACTTATTAAAAAGTTCGTCGCCTGAAAATATCATGGAGGCGATCCGGCAAGTTATTCAAGGTGGCTCTCCTATGTCGCCATCCATTGCCAGAAAGATTTTTGGCTTGCTGAAATTAAACTATACCATACCGGAAGAAAAGATCGTCTTCCATAAAAGAGAAACCGAAGTATTGCAAGGGTTGGTCGAGGGCCTCACCTACAAAATGATCGGCGCAAAACATTTTATCTCGGTAGACACCGTGCGTACCTATATCCGCGGTATTTATGAGAAGCTCCAAGTCCATTCCCGCTCGGAAGCTATTGTCAAAGCCATCCGGCAACGTCTGATTTAGTTGGCCATCCCATTTTCACATATTCATGCGATTGTCAGGCTCCAATTCTTTCTAGAAATTTGATAAGTATTTCCTCCCGTCTCATCTAACTTATTTCATCCATTATGGAAACCTCGTATAGGTATTTGAGTTTCTTTTTCGCTGCCATATTCGTCATGGCTTTTATAGGCTTTTTTAACTCCTATTTCGGGTTATTCCCGCATTTTAAAGGATTGCCGGATATGGCACATCTACATTTTATCGGGTGGCTTTTATGGTTTACTCTGCTCATTATTCAACCCATTCTCATCCGGCTGCACAAAGTGAATGTTCACCGCCTCCTTGGTAAATTCTCCTATTTTTTATTTGTGTATATCCTTTTCACGGTCATAGGTATGATCAAGTACTCCTATTCTATTTATAAGGTCCATTACCTGGTCGCCACCTTCCCGCCGGGTCTGTATTTTTCCATCCAGGGGGCTGTCAATTTCTCACTTTTCTATATTCTGGCGATCATCAACCGAAAAAATACGCCATATCACATGCGCTATATTATCATTTCCTCGCTAGCGCTAATCCCGCCAAGCACCGGGCGCTTCTTTCAGGAAGAGCTGAAATTAGGCCCGGCCGGAGGGGCGTTTGTTGGTTTGATACAAATCTTAATCATAATCAGCTTAATGGTTTATGACAGGGTCAAAAGCAAGAAAATTTACAAACCCTATATCATTGCTTTTATTTTCACCATGGCATTAAATATTTCGATTCCCACTTTTGTTCCCAGCCATACCTGGCAAAAGATAGCTTTAAAAATCGGCGATCATTTGTAAACTTCCTTCCAGTGCTAGTACTGCCTTTATTAAAAACACTCTGGCCTACTGGATTGCGCTTCCCTTCAGCTGATGGATTAACTTATGTACAATTAAAAACCATTTATTACTGGGGCTTATTTTGACCAACTAGAGGGCCTGGATCAACAAATTGAACTAGCATTGACCCTACTTTTTCGGCTGAAAATTAGGATCACCGCATTGCCATAATATAAAGGCGTATTGATTAGCAAAATTTGCAAAGGTTACATTTTTGTCTTCTGTAAAATGTCCGTTGTCATAATTCACCTTCATTAAAACAGGCTTGCCTGATACAGATGCATTTTGTAAAGCACCGGCAAATTTTCCCGGCTGCCATACGGGCACTCTCGGATCATTCCATCCGGCAACACAAATAACCGCCGGGTATTTCGTGCCATTCACCACATGCTGCACGCCATCCATCTCATACAATCCCCTGCATTCAACACTATCCTTCAGCGTTCCGAATTCTTCGACGTTGCGATGTAGGCGCATGATATCAGCAGCGCCTACGCTACAAATAGCTGCAGCAAACAGATCAGGCTGTTCTGTTATGGCACGACTAATCAATACGCCCCCGGCGCTTATTCCTTCGCCGGCAATTTTTTGTGATGAAGTATAGCCATTTGCAATTAAGTATTCAGCGCAACTGATGAAATCCTTCCATGTATTAGGCTTGGTCGTTTTCATACCCGCTTTGTGCCATGCATCCCCTTTCTCACCGCCGCCGCGCACATGAGCTATAGCCATTACTATTCCATGAGCCGCCAATGAATTTCTAATGTCTTCAAGACGAGGCACCTCAATATCTCCATAAGCGCCATAACCATTCAAGAGGCAGATATTTGAACCATCTTTTTTTATACCCTTTTTATAAATAATAGTAAGGGGAATCATAACACCATCATGCCCTCTTACCTGCACATCTTCGGACACCAATTCATTGTAAGCTTCCGGGTAAACAGGGGGCTGATTGAAAATTCCCGGCGCAAAGGTGTCCGTTACAGCATCATAATCATATTCAGTCTCAGGTTTGGTCCATGAGTTCATGTAAAGGATACATTTATTTGTTTTTGGATCGATGCACCGAAGCCACATATAACCAGAATAAGGCAGCTTTACCTCCGAAGTGATCTTTGTTTTGAAATTATATTTTGACAAATAATTGTTCGTCCCATCGCTGTATCTTATCATCAAGTAATCTTTGGTCCGGAACAGTTCTCTAACTATCATGCCTGGCTTTTCCGCCGCAATGGTAACAGCATGCTGCCAATCAGGATCTTTCAGGCTGGTCGCTACTACTTTGCGGTTTCGGGCATTGTAATGCGAAATTGCATACACACTGTCATCAATCAATACTTCATTGATTTGAATGCTGTCAGCGAACGTGCATAATGTCTTCCATGAGATCTTTCCGGAGTCAAGTTGTTCTATGGGAGCATAATACTGCAATGTTTCAGACTTCAGCATATTTCCATGCCCAGAAAAAATATAGCCTTTTGATCCTTCATCTACCGCCGCATAGGTGGGGTCTGTTTCCGGAGTTATTTTTAGTCCGGGATAAGCGGCATTACTGAAAAAATCTGCATCGGTGGCTAAGTCCGTGCCAATAACATGCAACCTTATTTTATGATCCTCATTGGTTGCGTTTAGCGAACGATTATTATAGGCATGGAAATATAAAAAAGCCCTGTCATCAAATGTCCAGCTGAGTATATTGAGGGCGGAAGAAACTGAATCTTTTAAAAGTCGTTTTGTATCTACTGTTATGATTATGAGCGTACCTATTTCTGCTCCGTCCCGAGCATACACTATCCCGATCTTTTTCCCATCATGGCTTGGTATGAACCGTTCTACCGTGATTGTTTTACCTGGAATATAGATTGTTGGATCAAACAATAAATGTTCTGATCCCATCATGCCCTCTCTGTAATAGATTTTCCCTACACTTTCTCCGGGCATTGTCTTGCGATAAAATATTCTTCCATTCTCGTATACCAAATTTGATATTTTTGCAGGCTTTAGCTGATCAAGCCGTTTCCATTCTGCAATCAGTTCATCACGGCCGTTGAGATTATTTAAAATGGAATCGGTATAAATCGCCTGTTGCTTAAACCATGTTCCTACGTCCGGTGTTTGTTTATATTCGAGCCAGCGGTACGGATCTTTATACGTAACGCCAAAATAGGTATCGCTGCTGTCAACTGTCTTGGTGGGTGGATACACATATTGGGCGAAAGCCTCGTGAGAGAAACCAATCGCGATAATAAACGGGATAATTTTTCTCATGATTTCGATTTAAATAGAATGTATTTATTTCTTATCAACTGAATTTGAAAGTAATCCTAAATAATACTTGTCGATGAAATAATCGATGAATCTCCATTTAAATAGACGGAAGATAATTTTAATTTCACCTTCACCCATCAGAGGATGTTTAATGTGATGTTTAATGAGTAAAAAGGGTGAAAATGAAAATTTTAAACCGGTTTGTGAGGTAGCACCATAAATCAAGGACAACTTGTACATTATGTTTTATTGATAGGACATTCGAAAAACAATATTCCCGTAGAAGATAAGCCTGCAGGGATCTTTTCTGGGTTTTAGACAGAACTCATTTTCTTTTCACCATATAAACAGAGTCCGGAAAACCGGTTGCCTCCACATATTGCACACGCCGGGCTTTGTCAAAATAAAAGTCCATACGCCGGATAACACTGTCGTCAGGCGACCGGTGTTCCGGCTGCCCGGAAGGGGGAGTCATCACATTTGACCGCTGGTCGCTTGCCCTGATCTGAAAATTGCCCGCTTTATTAAGCTGCTTCGGCAAAACAAAAGAATAGTCATAGCGAACTAGGAAGCCATCGGATAAATCAGATTTAAATTTGTACGAGCCAAGTGAATTATGCACGGCCTGTTCCGTTTGTCCCTTCCAGCGATTCGTCAACTGCTCGCTTCCTGAAACAACTACCTTCTTATATGGCGAACAGCCCAGCATACAAAGAAAAAAAATATAAACCAGCATCTTATCCATTGTCCGTCCATTTTAACCAATACATATTCTTACCACCTGCTATTGATACTAGCGTTTTGCCAGTATATCTACCAATCAAATTTTTCTCAAACCCAATAATGCATCATAGAACTTTGTTCCCCCCGCATTTTCCGTATCACCCCTCCGTTTTAAGACTTTTTATAGGGTTCATATTAGCTGCCCTAATGGCCTGGAAACTAATGGTTAGCAGGGCAATGATGGTAGTAGCCACTCCAGCGATGATAAACACCCACCAGCTGATATTTACCCGGTATGCAAAACCCTGTAACCAGCTATTCATAGATATCCACGCAACCGGAAATGCAATCAATGAAGCTATGACAACCAACTTAATAAAATCCTTTGAAATCAACACTACGATTTGCAATACTTGGGCTCCAAGCACTTTTCTTATCCCGATTTCTTTTGCACGCTGCACGGTAATATAACCAGCAAGGGTAAACAACCCAAGACAAGCCAAAAAAATTGCGAGTGTTGAAAAAGTGCTGAATATTTTAGCTGTTTGTTGTTCGTTATGATATAGCATATTGTAATTGTCATCCAAAAAGTGAAATTGGAAAGGCCGATGGGGTACGTAGCTCCGCCATGCGTCGTTAAGTGCCTGTAAAGTTGCCGGAATGTTTTGCCCTGAAATCTTTACATAGCATTGGTAAATATGAGCGTAGCCCGAATCTAGAAAAATTACTAATGGCCTTATTGGTTCATGTAGGGGTGCGAAATGAAAGTCTTTCACTACTGCCTTTACTATCCCTTCATTGAAGTTGAGGTAAAGTCTTTTCCCGATAGCCTGGTCGGGTGTCCAGCCAAGCGCCTTTACCGAGGATTCATTTAACATATAAGCAGTAAAGCGCCTGGAATTGATATTTGAAGAATCTAATCGTTTCCAGTCAGACAGGCTGTAATCACTCCCGGCGAGAATGCGTACACCTGTAGTCTGAATAAAATCAATATCAGTTGGCGAAACGGTTACAAACAACGGAGCTGCCGCAGGACTAAGGCTTGTTCTCAATGCATCACCCCAACCAATATTCGTTATCTCTTGATAACCGCTACTAACAGATCTAACACCCGGCACCCTTCCCATGGCCTCTTTTATGAGTTGAAAATTTGCCCGCATAATAACGTCCACCGGCATCACTAGTAAATGCTCCTTGTTATACCCCAGATTTTTGTGCTGGATATAAGACAATTGCTGAAAAATGATGGAAGTAGAAATAATCAAAAAAACGGATACAATGAACTGGAAAACAATCAGGGATTTTCTAAGACCACCGCCTTTAGCCGAAAAAGAAAACCCGGATCTTAATACTTTGATCAATTTTATGTTGCTTAATATAAAAGAGGGATATGCACCCGAGGCAAAACTGATCAGCGCAAAAAGCAGTAACATCAGACCAACTGCTACTGGATTTAGTAATAATGTCGCGTTTAAAGGCCGCTCAACGAGTTGATCAAATAAAGGTAAAATGAAAATTGCCAAGGCGATCGCCAAAATAAAGGCGATAAAATTTAACAAAAAAGATTCGCCGATAAATTGTAAAAAAAGCTGCCATTTAGCTGAACCTAAAACTTTGCGTATACCGATCTCGGATGTCCTGTTGATAGAAAGGGCAGTAGCAAGATTGGTATAATTTACACAAGCAATGCAAAGGATCAGCAACGCAACAGCGATCAGGATATAGATATAGGTTATGTTGCCATTTGGTTCGAGCCCGCTAAGCGAAGAGTACAAATGCACGCTTGTTAATGGCTCCAGGTGAAAAATTAAATAATCATTTCCAGGCATGCCGACATCTTTTTGAGCCTTCATGAATGGAGGAATATTTTTTTCAAGGCCGGGCCTGTCCTGAGAGTTGCGCAGCAAAAAATAAGTGGTATAAATTTCCACGTTCCATGAGGGGGCATTTGCATTCGGAAGACTTGCATAGGAGGCAATAAAATTGAATTTTATCTGGGAGTTAGCTGGTGCATCTTTAGCAACACCGGATACTATATAACTTTCCGTACCCCCAATCAGCAATAGCTTACCTAATCCCTTTGTGCTGCCGAAGTATTTTCTTTCCATTGATTGGCTGATGACAATTTTACCTGGCGCGTTTAAAGCACTGCTGATGTCGCCTTCCGTAAGAGGAAAGGAGAACATCTTAAAAATTGTAGAATCGGCAAAGTAAAACCTCGGTTCCACAAAAGTTTTTTCACCGTACCGGACAACAAAAGGGTCGCGATTACGGATCCTGACATATGATTCTATTTGCGGAAAAGCAGCTGCCAGCCTTGGGCCGGGCATCGAGGATGTAGTTCCAATCGTGTGTACTGCACCATTAACCGTATATTCGGTGGTAACCCTCACCAGGCGGTCGGCGTTTTCATTAAACCGGTCGTAGCTTAGTTCGTTCGAAACATACAACCCTATGAGGATGCAGGATGCGATACCGATAGTTAAGCCTCCGATATTGACGAGGCTGTATATTTTGTTTTTAGCCAGCTTACGCCGGGCTATTTTTAAATACATCTTCAGCATATTGTTGTGGTCTTGTTTTAGCGAAAGTAATTGGGAAGCCCCCCTTTTCACCTAGATGTAAAAATATAATTTTTCTCTTTTATTTCCGGGACATAGCCTAGAGCATTGCATGGGATTTCATCGCACCCTTTGTCTTATTATAGAAGATACAGGATACTATCCAACAAATGCCATTAACTGAACCTTATTTTTTGCTTAATTCAGAGGGTTCCCTCCGCCTGGCAATAAAATATATAGATTGCTAAAAAATTATGACACAGCCCGACACTAAAGTCATCTTTTGAGTGGTTGCCTTTTCCAGTACGTAAGGCTTCGCCATAACCACTCCAATGGGCCGAAGCGAAAATATCGAAGCCAGATATGACTCCAGATTATTTCAATGACCCAAACCACGCCAACCACATAATAAATCTCATATCTCTGAAGTTTTCCAAACATCCCGAATCCAATTCCATAAAAATATAAGCCGCAGAGGATCGACTGCATCAGATAATTCGTAAATGCCATTTGACCAACCGGTCTGGTTAAGGCAAAAAGCCATTTAAACCAGCCCGATTTATACAGTAGCATAAGGAGGCCGAACAACCCCAACGATCGCAGAGTCCGCGAAATATTGTAGTAGTCAAAAGGAACGTTTTTCTCATACATGAACCAATTAAACCGATACTGGACCTGATATTGCAGCCAATTATTCGTAAGAAACAGGCCTGAACCAAGTCCAGCAATAAATAACCACCAGTAAATTTTGGTAGGCGCTTCCCCGGTTATTATCCCCATTTTGAAGAATGCCACTCCGATCAACATGAACATTAGAATGTCCCAAATTGAAGTATATACTTCAATCATTTCAATTTTAGTGGTTTCGACATTGACGTATTTGTATGCGTCCGCGTAATTACCTCTGATCAGTCTCAGGTTTGTTTCCATATCCTTTTGCATGGAAACTGAATCCCATTTTTTTTTATCATCGCTCATTTCATCCAGCTCTTCCTTTTGGGAATCCGTCAGTTTTATCCGCGTCGTGTCCAGGGCAGCAATGGATTCTCCTTTCTTAATCGTATTTTTATCCCTGTATAGATCGACTTCTTCCCTTAAAGTCCCAAGCACCAAACAAATTCCTGCTGCAATTAGCAATTGCCTAGGCTTTAGGTTACGAAAGGCAAATACAATGATACCCACGATACCATACGCAAATAAAATATCGCCGGTCCATAGCAATACGAAACCATTAAACAGCCCGAAAACCACGAGCCATAATTGCCTTCTGATAAAGTATTCAGCCGGAACCATGCCCGTTGTCCTTTTCTCAAGACGTGAAATAAATAGCATGATTCCCGTACCAAAAAGCATGGAAAAAATGGCTCGTTGGGTACCATCGAATACCTCGTTAATGATATACCATGCTTGCTGATTGATGGTTCCCATTTCATGCATCAATGTAAGTGTGTAAAAGGCGGGATCTGGTAAAGCGAAATAGGGAATATTCATTAATAGAATACCGAGCAGGGCGATCCCCCGAACGCTGTCAATAATTACAATACGTTCTGATTGACTTACAGGTGCAGCGCCAAGAGATGCGTTCGCGTTCATAATAAATCAGGTTTGGAAATCTTATTCAAATTTGGGAAATGGGAGTTTAAGTTACAAAATATATTGAGACTTTTTTTTGAATACCTTAGATATTTAGGGACAGCTAAAATGTGTGATTTTCGCTTTTAGAGAAGCTTGCTATTTGTTTGATCTCAACCTCTCCTGGAACCTTTTTTTCAGCAACTATTTTGCCCAATGTTATTTGTGCAACAAGTCTACCTTTTGTTGAACCTTATTTATTTTTCATATCCCCCGGACAAAATATAAATTAGAATTCTTGTTCTGGTATTTTTGAAATAAAGGCCTGAACCGGTCTTACTTCTCTGATTGCCATCCCCTTCATCACCATCGGACAGGTTTTCGCAATCGCAATGGCTTGCTCGAGATTTTCAGCCAGTATGATATCATAGCCGCTAACGCCTTCTCTGTCTTTTAAGAAAGGGCCCTCGGATGCAATGCCATGTTGACTTACAAAGCTGCCCATTATGGCGAGGGGTTCACCTCCAACATAATTCCCTGAATCTACAAGCGACATGACCCAATCGAGCATGTTCGGGGATGCGGCAAAGCGTTCCTCGGGTGTGAGACGTCCAATTCTTTCCAAGTCTTCTCTTACAATCAGCATAAATCTTTCCATGACTCAATGATTTTGTCAATAGGTTCCAAAACAAATAAATAAATGTAGAAAAATGAGCCGAATCCTGCAACATTTAAAATAATGGAACAATTGCGGCTCGCTACGCCAGAGGCTAATATGGTCAGTTATCATTTTATTTCGGCATAATAAAAACTAACGGACGTATATAATGCTGGATCCCCACGGGCCGTACGCCCATGCTCGATGCACTGGTAAATACTCTTATCAAACGGGATCTTGTCAGAGAGGTAAAACCGGTAGCCGCCCGTTCGTGCCAGCTGGTGTGAATAAGCCAGACATCCTGAAAGCGGCATGCTTCGTGCAGTATCCCACCGGCCCTTTATATCATACCATCCGCCGTTGAAATAATCCTCCGAGCCTGTTCCATGAATCCTGAAAACACCATCAGTCGCAGTGGAATCATCGCCTTCAAAAAAAGGTGTGCCCTTGGTGCATAAGCCCTCGGCCTGCAAAATGGTTCCCACATAATGACCCTTGCCGGCAATATTTAGAAAAATGTGGTAAGGATCCTCTTCGGTCAGGCTGTCTTTTTTCCAAGCAGCATAAAATTTGCCTTCTTTTTCAGATTCTCTTTTCCGGGTACTATAATAAATTTTTGCTTTGCAATTAACAGGCCCTACCTCTCCTTTATAGACTAAATAAACAGAAGCACTTTGGTCGAATGGCATCGGAAAATAAGCATAGGCTTTATCGCTGTCCGTTCCAATCATCAGGCTATGCATAGACGGATTCCCGAAAGTATAGCCAAAAAAATCTGCCATTGGGCAATCCACTGCGGGATGCGTTTCTCCATCCCAGGAAATCTGAATATACATTTTGTTGCCCACCCCAGAAGCAGCACTCGCAGGTTCAATTTCGATACCGGTGATTCGGCCTCCTTGTTTGAGTTGAAAAATGGACGAAATTTGTTCCGGTTGCATGATTAAAGTGGTTATGGCTACTTGAGCTTGCGTTTTACCCGGATAAAAATCCTCTTGTTTTTTTGAGTTTTTGTTCCACAAGCGAGCTATATCTTCTAGTGTTCTTTTTTCTCGAGCGTCCAACCGGGTCGAAAATGACTGCACCCTGATTCCTTCTGCAAAAAACCGGTACTGAATTTGGATAAATTGCATTTTTTTAGCCTCACAAACGATCTTGCAGCGTTTTTGAAAAGGAATGGGAAAGTAACAATAAAATCCCCCAGCCTGGTGATCGCAAAGAGGCGCAATAAACGGAAAGGATTTTCCAGTGAATAAATCCAGATAACAGACCCTTAATGCCGGATGGAGTGTATCGTCGATATAAAAATCAAGGGTGTCTTGCGTTGCCGTTGCCGTCCATATCCGGTTGACTACTCCAGGGCCCCTTTGGTCAAAGATAACCAGGCTACTGTCCTGGTTCCTTCTGACAAAAGAATACTTGCCACTGAAACCGTCGTCATTGCCTCCTGAGCGGTCGTAAGAAGAGGTCTGGGCTTCTATTGTGCTTGAGCGGTAGAGCGGCAGGTCTGAAATATCATAAAATGATTTTAGTTCACTGTACAGGGAGACCTGGGCCTTGGCTGTACTTATCATTATTAGACAGAGTATAATAAGCTTGGCTTTTTTCATCATACCGCAATTTGCATAATATTTATGGCCTATAAAGGCTCCCTTCCTTTCTTTCCCTCTGTGACTATATGTGTTTTCAGGTCAATTACAATAGAATCAACTGCTGGTCCATATAGAGGATCAATACAATTAAAAATGACAGCCAATTGGCTTGCCGTTGCTTTTACTTTCATGTAACCAAAAGCCTTGATGTAAGCCTGAAGAGCAGGATCTTTTCCGGAAAGGGAAGATGGAACCTTGGCATTGGGATCGCTAGCTATGGCGTAGGGATCCAAATTATACCCACCGCAACCAGCGACAATATAAGGTATCTTCAAACCATTCACATTACGTTCATAGCGTTCATAAAGATGAGAATGGCCGGAGAGGATTAAATCAGGCCAAATGCCTCCTTGTTGGAAAGCATTGTCCAAATCCTTTCCATATGTACTTTCTTGCGTACTGGTCCCGCTATAGGGGGGATGATGGACGGCTACAATTATGGCCGTTTGGTTCTTCTTTCTTATGGGTGCAAGCCTTTTGAGCTCAGAAATCAAAAAATCCTTTTGTACATCAGACACAATCTTCTCATATTCAGGATTGTTTTCCGTGGATATAACTCCTGCTCCATTATCTGCTACATTACTGTATAATCCGATGATGTTTACGTATGGGGCTTCAAGAGTGAAATAGACCCCTGGCTGATTCATGGTCGTTCTGAGAATACTGCTTGCATTGTCAGAATGAATAGGTTGGGCTGTGCAAAAATTATTTCTAAAGGCTTCAAGTGTGGTCATCGATTTATCCCAGATCATTCCATCATGATTTCCAGGTATGGCAAAAATAGGAGCGTTATACATACAAAACGGCTCATAAAACTGAGAATAGTAGCTACTTGCCTGTCCAAACTCATAGACCACATCCCCCAAATGATAAAAAAAAGAGGGACGTTCGGCTTGGATATTCACAGATAGGTCTTTTGCCATAAATCCGGCTACGTCAGCTTCGTCTGCAACTCTATATTGTTTATCCGCTCCCGTATCTCCTATAGCATGAAAAACAATTTTTCCAGCCTTCATGATATCATTCACAGCTTCCTGACCAATGACGTCTTCCAACCTCATGATCAGAGAAGCTCCCTGTCTCGGAGGGGGAATTGGTTGAAGCAATTTTGCGTAAGCATCATATTGATTTTGGTCACCGCTGGACAATTGTCCCGGCAGCAAGGGAATAAATTTTGGCTCTGCATATACTCTTTTAACCGGGGTTGAACGGCTTAAAGGAATTGCTGGGCCTTTTAACACTCCCTTCGATAGAATGGGCTTACCCTTTTTTGATGCCTTTTTTAATTTTGATTTTCTAGTTACAATTTTTTTGGTCGACATAACAAAGGTTTAATAATCAGGAATAGTAATGAAAAGAGGTACTGGAATGCCATGGCAGGCCAATTTGCAGTATTTACAGAAGTGTGCTTTTCCCGGACGAATGTTAGAAGTATTTCCAATATTTCCAAGTGGTTCTAAAGTGGATTACCAAAATACCGTCTTTTGACGGTCTAAAACACCGTCTTTTAACGGTATTTTGCACAGAACATTGATTAGGAGGTAGGCCAGGTCAGTACATGATCGATCAGAATAAAAAAAGGAACTCGAATACCCTGATGGGCTCAAATCTTATTCTATCTTGTTTTTTACATCAAAAAACGATACCTGGCAGCCTGTCATTCCAGTTGCATCAAGCCCCTTTAATACAATGGCGTATTTGCCTGGGAGATCCCAAGTATAACACTCCAACTTTTGTTTGCCTTGCGTGTTTGTTCATTTCTCCGGCGCCCAATATAAAGAACTTCTGAAGTCCGGAAGACGGCTACCAATTTGTATTTTATTTTCATATTCTGGAGAGTAAAATATTCGCTGTAGTTGCAAACCTCCATAATCGAGCGCTATCGCGTTAGGATCAAATTCATAATCTGGCAGATCACCTTTAAAAGTATTAGAACTTATTATTCCATCAAGGCTTCTGTATCAAAGAAAATATTTTCTTTTGTCAAGAGATCTTTTTGAAGTGTGATGGTTATTAAAAAAGTCAAGTGTAATGTTCCTTAATTCATTATTCAGTCTTGGAGTAGATAATTTCAGATTTGAAAGTTTTTGCAAATTTATCTACCTGCAGAAACGCCGCTTTAGATACGCCATAAGTGTATTTTGCAGGCATCGAATTACTCGAATCAGGAGCATTCTCCTTATTGCTTTTAATATTATAACATAATTTCCCTTTAATTTCTGCCACACTGTCCTGAACCCGGATATTAATGGAGTAATTGACTAGGTCATTCGTCGAAGGGCATTTTGAATATTTTGTACTTACTGTTTCAGCTTTGCTGTCTAGATGCTCAATGGTATACCCGTTATTCATTAGATGCGTCACGACCTGCTTAAAGCTTATGCCTTTGATCGTAATAGTGTTGATATCCTGATTAATGCCTTGCGAAAAAAGACTATCTGAAATATTGAGGAATGCAAAAATTAATATCAGCTTCCAATGAATTTTTTCCATATTACGCATCTCATTCGTTAAATTGATTTGCAAATGTACTTATTTTTAAATGCGGAAAACGCCGCTGATGCATCATTGGGTTTATTCAGCGTTTGAAGGATCCGAAGTAGGAAACCCTGATAGGTTTATCACTGCTCAATCGATGCGGGAGATTAGATAAATGTATGGAATGACGCTTATTATTTTGAGAAGAAGAGCATCTTCTCGCTTGACTTTTTTTCCTGTGTTTGTTCCCCGTTCACTTCTTTATTATTGACATTGGTTCATTCATAACCACTCTTTATCACAGTCAAAATCATCTTAAACCGGCCATTTGCTTTTATGAAATTAGGGGAATGCGCGGGTATGATGATCCCCTGACCTGTTTGGATTACGTGGGAGTTATGGTCTATAACAATGTCTGCCTTGCCTTCAACAATCTGAACGAAAGTATCAAATGGGGAAGTCTTTTCAGTCAATCCTTCTCCACTGTCAAATGACATAATACTAATATTTCCTGTCGATTTTTTTACAATTGTCTTGGTGAGAACAGCATTTGGGATGTATTCAATGATCTCCACAATGATGTGCGAAATCGATTTTTCCAATTCCTTGACATCCGGCTTTTTTTCGATGACTGTATTACTGCGTTTCCGGATTATTTTTTTAGTTGGCATAGTGTATGAGATGATCAAATTAGAGACACCAAAGATGGGGTCTACTCGTCGAGTTTATCTTACACAAATCTGGGAATTGGTTACACATTTCCCACTTTCAGGGGTTAGCAGGTCAAGTTGGCACTTTATAGCATTTGGCCGTTATACATTTTATGCAAAGAATGATCCCTGAATTCTTGATTTAGCGACACCAGATGGTTCCAGCCGGGTGAAGTTTTGACCTTACTATTCAGGTGGATTGAGGATTCCCTCAATAACCTTAATTCCAGGTAAATACCTGACGCTTTATAGACCCTAAGAGAATTGCGATTGATTGATTATATTTGTACAAGCACTATTGCTTTCGAAAATTTTCTGTCGATGTCAGCTTTTTGCCGTATCTCCCCTTTCCTCTTTTTCTTACTTCTTTTTTTTTGCATAAATAAACAGGCTTTTTGCCAGAATTACGTTTTTGCTCAGCTCAGCGGTACGCCGATGAACACGACGGGTTGGAATCTCGCAGGAGATGCCAGGGTGGCTAATGTGATTGGTACAGCCGATTCTGAAATGCTTGTATGTTCCGTTTATGGTAGTAGCGGAGCTGTTTTTTATAAGCAGCCAATTAATCTGTCCATGTGTAATAAATGGGTGGCAGAATTTGATTTCCGTATGTACGATGGAACAGGCGCAGATGGATTGGCCTTTTGTTTTCTGGATGTACCCCCCTCGAGTTATGTTACTGGCGGTGGCCTGGGGATTCCCAATACGGCCAATGGTCTTAAAGTCTGTTTCGATACCTGGAATAATTGTATCCCATTCAATCCTGCTACGGTGCATGAGGATATGCCCAAAATTGAGATCAGGTGGGGAACCGGATATAACGATGATTCGGATCCAAATAACATTATCTATGGCGAATGCTCAAATGAACCTACCAGGGATAATTCAGATGGAAAAATTTCCTATATACGTTCTCCGAATTATAACCATGCCAAAATAACCTACGACAGCGGGGAAATACAGGTTTATGTAAATGACACTATGTATCTTTCTGCTAATCAGCAATTTAATTTCACAGGGTATCTTGGTTTTACTGCAAGCACCGGAGGATACAATGATAATCATTCCATCAAGAATGTAATTATTTATACACTCATGCCTCCTTCTTTTGCAGGAAACAGTCAGAGTTTTTGCCCATATGACACGGTTCAGATTGGTGGCCCGGCTAATCCTTCTTATACCTATTCTTGGTATCCCCCTGTGGGTCTGAACGATACGACGGTTGCTGCTCCTTTATTACATATTCCAAACAATTCAAGCAATTCGCAATTACATACCTATATAGTTAGTACATCATTCAGCAATAACCCAGGTTGTGCTTCAAAAGACAGCGTCCTAATAAGAGTATACCCTAATCCAAAAGTGGACTTTATTACACCAAAAATCTGCCTGGATGATGCGATAGCCCAGTTTTATGACAGTACCTATACCAATGACATTACTACCCTTCCATTTCAATACCTATGGGGCTTTGGCGACCCCAATGCACAGCCCCTCAACCCAAACAGTTCGACGGCACAGAACCCCACCCATCATTATTCTGCTGCTAGCAATTATGATTTGACCCTGGTCGTTACCAACAGTAAAGGATGCACCGACAGTGCTTCAAAAATATTTACTGTCAATGGCGCAGTTCCCAAAGCTGATTTTACCGTGAATAATGCGCCGGGTTTGTGCAGCAACCAAGCCGTTATGATAAGTAATCAGAGTACCGTTGATTTCGGCTCTATTACGAAAGTCCAAATCTATTGGGGCGATTCCGCTGCGGTATCCTACACCGACAGCACACCTTATCCCGGGAAAACATATTATCATAATTATCCGAACCCCATATCAGCTAATTCATCCGGTTATACCATCCGGATGATATCCTTTTCCGGGATTACCTGTGAGAATGAATTAGACGAACAGATTAATGTTCAACCAAGTCCACATGTTCAGTTCAGTCCCATACCCTATATCTGCAATTATGATTCAGCGTTTATGATTACCGAAGCGATTGAACTTGCCAATCTCCCTGGATCATATGTATTTTCAGGTAATGGAATTTCTGCAGATGGATTACTTAACCCGCCTCTGGCAGGCGCAGGAATAGATACCTTATTATACAAGTATTTCGGCACTGACGGTTGTGTGGATTCGGGATATCAAACTATTGCTATTCTGGCTCCTCCAAAAGTGAATCCTGGAAATGACACTTCGGTGGTTATACATGAGCAGCTTCAATTAAAAGCGATCTCCAGTGATATCAGTGGGGATACATTTTTGTGGTCGCCAGCAACCGATCTGAACGACCCTGGCATTCCAGATCCAATCTCAACCATTGGAACAAATCTTGATTCCATCAGGTATTATGTAAAGGTCACGGATTCCTCGGGTTGTTATACAGACGCCTCGCTAATGGTAAAAATATTCAATACACTTCCGGATATTTTTGTGCCAAATGCGTTTACACCCGGAAAAGCCTTTAACAATATTTTCAGACCCATTCCCGTTGGGATTTCCTCATTGCAATATTTCCGTATTTATGATCGATGGGGTCAAATGGTTTACAGCACTTCCCGAATGGGTGACGGCTGGGACGGCACATTGTCTGGCAAACCTCAGGATACCGGCAGTTATGTCTGGATGGTTCTGGGAAAGACCTACACAGGCGTTAACATATTCAAGAAGGGTACGATGACTCTTATTCGGTAACCTTCGTTTCTATCAAAACCTCCTGAAATTTGGGATACAGGGCAGGAACGGTTGAATCAATTTTCGTTGAAAATCGGTAAATTCTTACTATTTTGAAACCAAAATCAGATAGACTGTACACTTCATGATTCGGATTGATTTAATCAGGCGAAAATAATATTTGAGGTATGACTAAAACCTGGTTTTCATGGCAAATGGCAAGCATTTTTTGCCTTTAAAGAACATTTGAAAAAATATAGATCATGCAAAAAGAATGGCTAAACACCCCCGCCTTACTTTTAATTGATATCCAAAAAGGCCTGGACGATCTGGAATTTTATGGAGGAGAACGAAATAACCCTGATGCCGAGCATAATGCAGGTTTGATTTTGGAATTTTGGCGAAAAAATAAATGGCCATTATTTCATATCAAGCACTGTTCCATTACACCGGGTTCTCCGCTGACAGAAGGCCTTCCAGGAAATGAAATTAAGGATGAGGTGAAGCCGGCTCAGGGTGAGCCTGTAATCAAAAAAAATGTAAACAGCGCCTTTATTGGGACCGATCTCAGGGAAAGACTCGATAAACAGCAAATACATACTGTGGTTATTGTAGGTCTAACTACCCAGCACTGTGTTTCTTCGACTACACGCATGGCAGGTAATTTTGGATACGACACCGTTGTGGTAGCGGATGCGACTGCAGCATTCAAGTCTACAGGGATCAATGGGGAATCTATATCCGCCCAACTGGTACATGACGTTTCACTTGCTACCTTAAACAAGGAATTTGCGGAGGTTTTATCGACCCGAAATATTCTGGATAGCCAAATGGCGAATTGACAAACCCTAAAAATCAGGTTATTCATCTTGGTCAGTGCAATCAAGCTGTTTTTGGTGATCATGCCCAGGATCATTATTTATCATTGGGCGTATTGCGCATCCTGTTTTCAACCCTGGAAAGATTGATTTTTGGGGAAAGATTTCTAAATTCTGTCTGCTGAATCATCCGGTTCTCATCCCTGAAACCGCAGTCGGCTGCTTTCAATAAATCATTCTCAGTTTCCCTGCCAAGGTTCTCCCTTGCATGTAGAATGGCCGAAAAATACCAGGCCTCACTGTTGGCCGGATCCGCCATTTTATACAACGATACATAATGCCAGGCTTCAGAATTCTCATTTGTGTTAATCAGGTGGTTGCTAAAAGAATAAAATGCCAATGACAAAAAAGCCAGCAAACGTGAATACATACCAGCTTGCTCCGTTTTCGAACCGGCCTTTTTTTTCAGATCGCTAATGGTTTTATTCCAATATGCTGTGTCTTCCTGTTGGAAATGCTTTATGTATTCTTCTTTTGTGTGTTGTTCCCTACTGAGAAGATCCTCATAAAACGCCTGCTGCTTAATGAAATCTGGATTGCCTTGAAGGGAACGGAGTTTCTCCATGAACCAGCCAGCTTCTTTTTCTGATAACCCTTCCAGAATGCTGATCGAAAGCTTGCATTGCTGTCCAGCTTTTACCAAAAGATCCACGCGGTAAAAAGAATCTAGATTTTTTTTGCTCTTTTTGAAATAATGATTGATATAGGCTTCATCTTTAGCAATGATTCCCTGCTGCATGGCATCCAATTGCAACCCTGAAAAAGCCAAATCCATGCTGTTTTCAGGTGCCCACTCGTGTTTTCCATCGAAGAGAATAAAATGGTGACGAGTCCTGGTATTGTCCAGGTCCTCACTAAAAATAATCAGGTCAGTCATATTCATATCGCCTTGACCCGCAATGGCAGTAAAACTGAAATTGAAATCTCCGGGAAGGGTGCCATCAGGCAATCCTGCTCCATTTGCAATGACACCTTTCAGCCCGGGAAATTTTAATGCAATATATCCTGCCACTTTAGCTCCGCCCGAAAAGCCGCAAGCGTACATCCGTTCGCTATTGAACATCAGTCGATTTTTGGAATCTTCGTATAAAATATGCCAAATGTGTTCAGTGGTAAGCCAATCATTTCCATTCTTGGAGTTATTGCTTCCTGTTAAGATAAAGCCGTAAGTCTCAGCCAAGGACTTGTATTTTTTCAGTGGCAGGGCTCCGTCGCCATGAGGGTCAAAAAAATAGATGATGGGTAATTTCTTGCCCCTGCCAGAAGCTGGTACATATAATGCATAGGATTGTGTGGGGTCGGCCGGACAAAATACTGAATCGATTATTTTTCCAACTGCCAATGCTTCTGGATCAGGCCGTTTACCGGCAAAAGCAGGTGCATGATAATACTCATTGTACGTCTTGACTCCCCTGTCCAGTCGAAAACTGGAATAAAGAACCAGGATTTGCACGATAATCAGGCTTGTCTTCATACAATTTACCTTCTATACTTACACAAAATGCCTTGGGTCTAAAGACTTTGGCAAATTGCTCTCGGCTCAAAGATATGGGAAGAAGGATGTTTTCACGGTCGCCCAGATAAGTTTACAAAAAAATAGAAATGGACTATCAAAGACCAGGTCCGCCGCCATTCTTACGACCGCCGCCCCCTCCTCCTCCGCGATACCTACCTGGGAAAACGCCTGGCATCCTCTTTTGGTTGGCGCCCTGAAAATTATTAAGATTATAAGTAAAGGTTAGCATGAAATACTGCTGAAGTGTAGTAGTCCTGGTGCTCGACACCTGATTCAGGCTTACCGATTTATTTACCGAAGTATTCTGGTGCAACAGATCAAAGGCAGATAAACGTAGTTCACCATTTTTTTTCTTAAACATTTCTTTTGCAATACTTGGACTTAAAAGCGGTACACTCTCGTTGTAGCCGGGTGTATGGTTATCGGTGACAGTGTAGGTAAAGGTTGTCGCGATCAGCCAGCCATTATTTGTGTAGGCTGTTATTTCTGCATTGAATACTTGAGAAAAGGCATTTAGATTAAGGAAGGTATCCAATGTATTTCTGTTGATTGTATAGGTGGAAGCCGAACTGAAATTCATGTCAAAATTCTTTTTAATATTTGTGGTCCAATTGATTTTTTCGGTAAATGCTGTTGTTTTTGTATAATCATGCTGAAATCCGACAGGTGATTTGGTTGAATAAACCAGATTTTGACTTTGTCCGTAGTTGATATTGGTGATGAGGTTCAGATTCGATTTGGGATGTTTCAATGCAAATCCATAATTAAAATAACCGGCGAGATTGTACGTACCATTTAGGTTTATAAATGTAGTGGTATCTCCTCCTTTGATGGTTGGAACAATGGAATTTTGAATATCATTTACCGTGGTACTTGCGTTTAGCGTGGCAAATAAGACATGCTGGGTCGATGGATCATAAGATTGGTACAGGATACGGATGCTGTGCGTGAACTGGGGTTTTAGATTGGGGTTACCAACAGTAAAATTAATATCATCGCTGGTAGTGGTCAGGGGTTGCAATTGAGAGGCGGAAGGGCTGCCCGTACGTCCTGTATAATAGAAACGCAATCTTTGGTTATTGGAAAAGGAATAGGAGAAATTGACAGTAGGCGTCAAATTCACATAACTGTGTTGCACATCTATATCTTTTGTCGTATTGAAGCTGTTAAAATGCGTAAACTGAACCCCTGATCCAACGTTAATATTGAATTTTGGATCCTGTATCCGGTAGCTCAATGTAAAACGGTTCGAGTAGGAGACAAACTTGTAGGAATTGCTGAACAAACTGTCGAAAACAGAATATTCATGTAGTGCATCATCGTAATCATAGGTATTATTCACCGTGTTGCTTTTATTAAGAGAATAATTATAATTTAATTGAATAATTGATTTTTTACTGATGGGTTCTGTGTACACCAGCGTTGGACTGATTGAATAAGAATGAAGTGAATCTTTATAATATTGGTTTATCGTTTGAAAGGAATCCAATTTGAAAAAATTATTTAGCGCATAATTATTCCCCTCCCCATTATTAACATTGGCTGTTCCTGTCAGATCAAGCGAAAGGGTTCTCAGCGGCTTATTAAATTTATGCCGGATGGTAAGGTTAGAGCCATTGATATTGAACCCGCTATTGACACTGGATGTTAACCCGTTCGAATTGCTGATGGCCGAACTATCCTGATCGATGGTTGACGAGCTTGAGGACGCAGAAGGGCGGCTTGTTTGAAAAGTGATGTTGGGCCGAAAGATAAAAGAATTATTGCTATCGATCTTTTTGTCCAGATTGAAATAAATTCGTTGGTTGGTTGTACGCGATATAGCAGACGATGTTTGGTTGATGGTATTGGTGGAGTCCTCCGAGTTCGGGATAAATTTAATTATATTGCTTTGCTGGTCGGAGACTACATGCGTGAAATTATAGAAATAGCTTCCATATGCTTCAGTGTTCGGGCTCCAATTGTCGTGGTAGTTCGCACCCCCTGCCCAGACAGTAGTTACACCCGGACTGCTCTGATTAGTTGCGGGGCTGGGGCCTCCTCCGCTGCCTTTCCTGCTTCCGGAAGTGCCAAGTATATCCTGAATAGTAAAGTTTTGTTTATTGATATCATTTCCTTCTCCCAATACTGAGATTTGCTGGTCATTATCAAAACGGTGGAAGTTGACACTTTCATCATAGTCCTGGCTGGTGGCAGCGCCAACAATGGCCCTTCCGAAATAACCTTGCCGTTTGTCTTTCTTTGTGATGATATTCAAAGTTTTAACTCTTACGCCGTCATCAAAACCGGTGAATTTGCTTTGGTCATCCAAGTCATCAAATATTTGATATTTATCGACAATATCCGGTGGAATATTCCTCGTCGCCAATTTTGGATCATCACTGAAAAAACGTTTATTATTTACCAATACTCTGGTCACCGTTTCACCCTGAGCAGTAATATTTCCACTGGCATCCACTTCCACACCAGGTAATTTTTTTAATTGGTCCTCAACGAACGCATTGGGTTTTGTGGCAAATAGATCCGCTGTGTATTCAACGGTATCTTTCTTTATAGTGATTGGTGGACGTTGAATAACGACTTCTTGAAGGACATCGGTAACTTTAAACATGTACAGGGTCCCATAGTCTATATCCTTATTGGATGAATTGATGGAGAATTTTTTGCTGATATGGTGAAGCCCTTCAAAAGTGATCAATAGCCGGTAATCCCCCGGCGCCAGGTTTCTGATCACGAAAGAGCCATGCTTGTCCGTAACAGTAAATTCCGCATCTGTTGAATCTGATTCAGGAGTTACTGAAACTGTGGCATAACCCAGATCCTGTTTGCCAACAGTGTCTGCAATAGTGCCTTTTACAGAACCCCTGATCTTATTTTGTGAATAAGCAGACATGGAAAATATCAGACAGGCAATTGGGATGATGGCGATTTGCCTTCTCATATGCTGTGCTTTTTGCACCGGTGCTGAGTTTTGAGCCGGTAAACCACTAAAATAAAGGCTTGATACCAGGTTTGGAACCAAAGATATATCAATGGCAAAAATCCATTTACGGCAGGGTGAATCAAAAAACCGGTAAGCGAAAACAGGCTTAATATACTGGTGTCGGCAGCTATGAAGGAGATTTTTTTACCTTGGAAGCGCTATTGAGACCCCGGATTCCCATTGGATTCATTTTATAATTACATTCGGTGTAAAATCTTCCGAATGCAGATAAAACATTACCTGCGGTTTCCTTTTTCTTTTTTCTTGGCCTTATTATGGAATGCAGCCGCATTTGCCTTTGATAGTACTGCTATCAAAATAATCCCTCAACCGGTAAGTCTTATTGAACACCCGGGGCATTTCGTTCTAAACCAGGCTGTTTCCCTGAAGGTTGATGCTTCTCTCGCTTCAATCGACCAGACAATTGAATGGTTTAAAAAGAGCCTGACAGAAGAGACTGGTCTTTCCATTCAACAGGAAGGAACTGAAAAGAAAAGTATTCGGTTGCAATTACTTTCAAATTCCGACAAAAGTATTTCCGGGGAAGAAGGTTACACCCTATCTATTTCGCCATCAATAATCCTACTGCGAGCCAAATCAGGAGCTGGTTTGTTCTATGGGCTGCAGACCCTTCTCCAATTATTGCCTATAACCACCCAAGCCAACCCCAGGGCCAAAAACGTCATGATTCCTTGTGCAGAAATTGTTGACTATCCCCGTTTTGGCTGGCGGGGACTGATGCTTGACGTCAGTCGCCATTTCTTTTCGAAGGTGGATGTAAAAAAGTTTATCGATGAAATGGTAAGGTACAAATACAATACTTTGCATTTACACTTAAGCGACGACCAAGGCTGGAGAATAGAAATAAAAAGTTTGCCTCAATTGACAAGTGTGGGCGCGTGGCGGGTTGTGCGTACAGGACGTTGGGGAGAATTCCTGCCAGCCCTGGCTCATGAACAGGCCACTGATGGAGGATTCTATACTCAAGAGGATATGCGCGAAATCATTCGTTACGCCCAAGAGCGTTTTGTCACCATTCTGCCAGAAATTGATGTACCTGCTCATAGTCTAGCATTGATTGCTTCTTACCCAAATCTATCTTGTACACAATTACCCTATAGCGTGAACGCAGGTTTCCGGAGTCCGTCAAGAGATGACAATGCGCTTTGCATTGGCAATGATTCCGTTTTTACCATGCTCGATAAAATATTTACTGAATTATCCAGTATTTTTCCTTGCGAATATATCCATATCGGTGGTGATGAAGCGTATAAAGGCTTTTGGGCAGATTGCCCGAAATGTCAAAAACGCATGTCGGATGAACATTTGAAAAATGTAGACGAGCTTCAAAGTTATTTTGTAAAAAGAGTCGAAAATATCCTTAAAAGCAAGGGTAAAAAATTGATCGGTTGGGATGAAATCCTTGAAGGGGGACTGGCACCTGAGGCGACGGTGATGAGTTGGAGGGGGATGAAAGGGGGAATCGAGGCGGCCAAAATGAATCATCACGTAGTCATGACTCCCTGGGATTACTGCTACCTGGACCTTTATCAAGGGGAATCAACCGTAGAACCCCCCACCTACGGCATTTGCAGATTGCGCGATGCATATACCTACGATCCTGTTCCTGATAGTGTTGATGAAAAGCTGATTTTGGGCGGTCAGGGGAATCTATGGACAGAGAGTGTTCCTAATTTCCGCCATCTGGAATATATGATCTGGCCTAGGGCACTAGCACTATCCGAGGTTTACTGGAGCCCGAAGGCAAGCCGCAATTGGGATGATTTTATCGCGAGAATGGAGGCACAGTTTTCTTATTTCGATGTCTCGGGCATTAATTATGCCCGGAGTGCATACAATGTGATCTTTACCTCTACCAGGACAGGAGGCCATGAAATGCAGATAAAATTGTCAACCGAGATCAAGGACCTTGATATTTACTATTCATTCGATTGTACCAATCCCGATTCTTTTTACCCGAAATACAAAGGTGAGCAGCTAAAATTCCCCATAGGTTCAAATCAATTGAATGTAATTACATACAGGAATGGCAAACCAATAGGTAAACAAGTGAACATAAAAAAAGATGAGCTGGCAACCAGGGTCAATGAGAAGCATCATGAATATTAAACCGCTTTGACGGATGTAAGCCTCTTCTTCGTAATATTCCCCAAACCAGAACCTAATCTCCCCTTTCTTTATTAGGTGCGTAAACCTTGTGCAGAGAGTACAATTATAGGTAACCGACAAATGTTCTATGGCATTTCCATTCACACATACCTGATGGAGAAATGGACCCTAAAACACACCGAATATTCCTGGAAACAACCTTTATTATTCCCTATAGGTAAAACTGGTTTTATAGTAAAAAAAACTGCTTGCTAGAAGATGTAGCTTTTAAAACACAATCTACAGTTAAATGTATTTGTGGGATTCAATTGCGCTACAAATAATGCTATTTTAAAAAATCAAATCCCGGCATGAAACAGGTTTTTTCTATTTTATTATATTTATTGTACGGCTCATTTGCATTGGGGCAATCGGCCGGAAAATACAAAGTTCCCGGGCTGTTTTCAATTGGATACCAGAATATTATCCTCATCGATTCCGGCAG
>Ga0302221_10000339_pt1 | contig 36680 bp, 8 predicted proteins | sample II_Palsa_E2_1_FD_193517 | JGI IMG/M metagenome (GOLD analysis project Ga0302221, IMG submission 193517) | Peat permafrost microbial communities from Stordalen Mire near Abisko, Sweden - II_Palsa_E2_1 | ecosystem: Environmental > Terrestrial > Soil > Palsa > Peat permafrost | place: Sweden... | reverse complement strand
ATTTTAACTTTATTTATTATTTTTTTTTTTTTTTTTTTTTTTTTAATAATTTAATAATCTTTATTTTATAATACTTAATACTTACTTTTTATATATATTTAATTCTTTTACTTAAAATCTTATTCCTTTTTACTAAGCTTCTTTAATTAATTATACTATAATTAAAAAAATTATATTAATGAGATATAAAATAACTTTAACTAAAATCCACAATTATTTTTTTTAGTCTTGATATTATTAAATAATTATAATATAAATTCCTTTATATATATACTTTATATTAATTAAGTTATAAGTTTAATAATATTTAAACTTTTTTATAATTTATTTTATTATTATATTATTATTATCTTATATTATAATATATTTTAAAGATTAAAATATTATAAATAAAACTTATTCTTATTATAATATAATAACTAGTTATAAAAATACTTTAAGATAATATAATTTAATTTTTATTTAACTATACTTTAAATATTATAAGTAAATAATATATTAAAAATATTTTAATAAATTTCTTCTTTATTATAATATATATTATATTTGTCTTAATTATATAATCTTAAGTTAATTTAAAATAATAAAATTATTATAAGAGTTTTATTAAAAATATTTTCTTAAAAGATTTATTAAGAATTTATTAATTAAATCACGTTAGTTATAAAATTAATAACTAAGACGCCGGATAATAAAAAAAATTTAAAAAATATATTAATTTATTAATTTATTTAAAGTCTTTAAATAAATAAAAAAAATAATATCTAAAGTTATATATTTCTTCTTTTTATATAATAATTATTATTTTTTCTTATTTAGTTTTTTATAGTTTTATTAATAATTAAAAAATAATATTAAAATTAATTAATTATAATATATAATAAAGTAAAAATAATGACTATAAATAAATATATTTCGGGATAAGAGTATAGGATTAATAATAATAAGACTTTATAATTATAATGAATCTCTTTATATAAAAGGGACTATATTAACACTAAGGTATTTTTTTATAGTAAGGGCATTAAAAAAAAAAAACTTAATATAGTATAGTATAGCACGACGGGCCATAAGATATATTCCGGTTCTTCGAGAGTAATACAAGAAGCTTATATAAATCTTTTAATTTTTTTATCTTTATTATTTTTTTATAATTTAGTTATATAGTTAATAATTAACTAAGAACTTCTCGAATATTCTTAATTATTTCCACGCGCTCGAGATGGCCACTTTTATTTTTAAATTATAATATACTTATAAGCTAACTCCTTCGCGCTTTAAAAATATAATAATCGGCCGTAAACTGGCCTTAGAATAAATTAATATTCTTAATAAACTTTAATAGATTAGGTCGAGTAGTGTATTGCTTAATATATTGCGGCTAGCAGCAGCGGCAGTAATTAATGATGATTAGGACTATAAGCCCGGAATTCAAGGTATATAATAAAGATGTATTTGGCTTATAGTAATAATGACTAACTTATAAGAATTTAACCAAAGACTAATATTATTTACGGACGCAGCGATAAGATAAATAATAATAAAAGTAATGACGACCGCGATTTTTTTATAATTAAAGAATTATTATTTATTAAACTATAAATATATAATTTTATAATAAGGAATTAAAGTCTAAATAAAATAAATAAAATTAAAGAAATAATTATAGATAAAAGAAATAACTTTATTAATTAAAATAAATTAATATAAAATAATAATTTAAACAAGAGTTTAAATAAACTATATTTATTATATTCTTTATTATAAAAATAAATAATTAATTTTTTTAATATAATATAAATAATTAAATTATTTTATTAAATAATAATAATTTAAATACTTTTAAAGTTAAAATTAATAATATTAGTCTTTATATTAAAAATATAATAATATTAAATATTAAATTTTTTAATAACTTAAAAATAATTATTAATTTAATAATTTTAGTTTTTTTTTATAATTCCGATAAATAATATAATATTAATATTTATTCTAAAATAACTTTATATATATAATTTATAAAATAAAAAACTTTAATATTAAATTTTATATATTTTTATATTTTTTTTTATATTTTTCGAATAAATTATTATATAATAATATTAATATAAAAGAATTATATTATATTAAATTTAAGACTATAATTTTTTTTTCGAGCTTGTCTTTATATTATTATAAAATATTATTAAAGACTTAATTTAATTAAAAAAATTATCTTTATATTAATTAAGATATAATAAATAAACACGAGTTAATTAATTATATACTCGATATTTTTTTTATTAATAAAAAGACAAAAAAGTAATAAAAAATAAAATAAAAAATTAATAAAAATAATAAAATATAATAAAAAATAAATATTATAATAATAATAATAATAACTAAAAGAATTAATAAAAGTCTAAGACTAATTAATAAATAATAATTATTTTTTAACTTTAATTTATTATTAAAGCCAAGTTATAATAAAACAGGATATAATAATAATAATAATAATAAGTTTAATAATATTAAATTAAATAAAAATAATAAAAAATTATATCTTATAAAATAAAAATAATTATTTTTATTTTAAGATAATTTAATATATAAAAAACTTAAGTATTATTTATAATAAAAGTTTATTAATTAATAAAAATTATATTTTAAGTCTTATAAATATTTTTTTAAGTTATATTTTTTATTTAATTAAGCTTTAAGAATTATTATAATCCTTAGTCCTTAAGCTCGACTTTTTATATTATATATTATAGATATAAATATATTATCCGATTATAATAACTTTAATTAATTATTTAAAATTATCTTGCCGACATTAATTAAAGTTATATTTTATTTATATTCTATAAATTATTACTTCTTTATAATAATAATTTATATTAAATAAAAAAAATTTTTTAACTAGCTTAATTAATTTATCGCGAGTATTAATTATATAAAAAAAATTAATAATTTTATTATTAAATTAATAAAATAATATTTATTCCTTGTTATTAACTTTAGTCAATATATTTTATTCCGACTTTTATTTAATAATAAAACTATATTAATTATTATAAAAATAAATTATATTTATAAAAATATAATATATTTTTAATCTTAATATAATAAAGTTATATACGCTTAATCTTTTATATTATAAAAAAATAAATTATTTAATAATAATAATAATAATAATTTAAATAATAATAATTTTAATATTAATAATAATAATAATAAATATTTAAATAAAATTAAAAAATAAAGTGATTTAAATATAAAAATAAATATTTTATAAGACTTTATAAATAAATAATACTTAATAATATAAAAAAAAAAGAATAAACTTTAAGACTAAATCTTTAAAAAATTTTTAAATAAGACTTATTTTATAATATATATATATTAAAATATAGTTTATCTTAAAAGTAAATAGGCCTTTCCCGCGTAGGTGAATAAGTGATTCTTGATATATACCCGCTTATTAATATCTATTAAAATAAATTAAATAATATATTATATATAGACTTAAGAAAATCTTTTTATTTATTATTATATATATTATATCGAATATAAAAATTAAAGTCATTATCTTTAAATTATTATTTATTAAGGATCAAAGGAATTTATTAAAAAATAATATTAAAAAATTATAAAATAAATATAAAATTTTTAAAAATTAATAATATTAGAGAGATAATAATATTAAAGTTTCTCTAAAAAAAAATATTTTTATATGAGTTTATATTTTATATTTTATATTATAGTCTTAATACTAAGAATAATAAGACTTTTTATTAATTTTTAATACTTAAGATAAAAAGAATTAAATATTTATTTTAACGTTAATATATTATTAATAAAATTCTTAATATATTTTAAATTTAACAAGGACTTCTTTATCTCTTTTTGTATTTTCTTAATAGTGAGTATTTTTAACTAGTGATATAAGAAAAATTAAACATTTTTTAAAATATTAGTCCTTTGGATATTTGTGCTTGCGGGGGGTTTAGTGGATATAGAAGTTATATTAGACTAGAGAACGGGATGAATAAAAAAAAAAGAGGAAGAGGTTCTTTAATAATATACTTAATTAAAAATAATTATAAGATTAATTATATTTATTATATTATATAGATTTCTTTAAAACTTTATAATAAATAATACTTTAAGATTCTTACTTTATTTATATATTTATCTTTTTTCTTAAATAATTAATTATTTTAAAAACGTCTTTATCTTTAATTAATATTTTAAGATTAATATAATTTTATAAGTCGAGTTTTTTTTTTTAGTTTTTTAAATACTTTTTTATTAATCTTTTAAGACAATAAAGTATTAAAAATAATATCTCGTAAACTAATATAACTTAATTAATTATTAATTTTTTTTAATAAAAATATAATATTATAACTTAATTAATTAAAAAAATAATAATTTTTTAAGTTTTATAAGAGTCTAGATTTCTTTAATTTAGATTACTTTAAGACCTTAAAATCCGGATCAAGTAATAAATTATTAATAATTAAATAAATTTTTTTTAAATAAATTAATATTTATATATTATAAATATTCTTAATAAATTTATATATTATTTATTTTTCTTTATTATTTAATTTTATAAAACTAAACTTATAGATTAAATAATAATAAAAAATAATTTTTTTTTTATTAATTATAAAATAATAATTATAAATTTTTATTATTTAATAATTATATAAAATTAAAAAAATAAATATTTTTTAATAAAACTTTTTTTCGTGTTTTATAAATTTAAAAAATTTAATAATATTTTTTATAATTATTATTATATTATAAATATTTTATTAATTTATAATATTAAATATTATAATATTATATTTAATCTTATATATAAAAAACAAGAAATATATATAATATATATTTATAAAAAAAAATATTTTTAAGAAATTATTAATAAATAATTAAATTTTTTTAAATTAATCTTTAATAAATATAATTTATTTAAATTTAATAATATAATTAAGTTATAGACAAGACTTAATTAAAATAATAAAATTTTTTTAATTTTTATTAATATTTTTAATTAAGGTTTTTAAATATTTAATATTATATATAATTAAAAACTAAGTAAAAAAAATAATTAATTAAATAATATTTTAAATAATTTTATTTTTATTTTTATTTTATATTATTTTATATATTTTATTAAAAAGATTATTTTAAAATAATAAATTTTTTAAAATTATTTATTTAACTTTAAAAAAAATTTAATAAATAATTTTATTTATATTTATAATATTTAAATTTAATTTATATATAAAATTATTTTTAATCTCGAATAAAATTTTATATTATAAACTTTAATATAAAATACTTTTAATTTTCTTTAGTTTTTAATTATTAAATATTATAAAATTAAGTATAATAAAATTAATTTTTAATTATTTATTATAAAAAAATAAAAAAGATTTTTTTTTTATAAATAAATAATTTATATTATTTTTTGATTTAAAATATTCTTTAAGTTAATAAAAAAAAATTTTAATATTTAAATAAATAAATTTTTTTTTTATTATTATTAATAATTATATTCTTATTAATTATATTTTTAATAAAAGATTATAAAAAAGACTTTTGCGATTATTTTTAAAAAATAATAAAAAAAAAAAAAAAATTTTTTTTATAATTATTTTTATTTTTAATCTTTAATCTATAAAAACTTAACTTAAATTAATTTTATAATATAGTAAAAAGAAAATAATATATTTTTTTATTAAGAATTTTATTAATTAAAAAAAAAATAAATACTTAAATTCGATATTTTTGTCTTTAAATATAATTTATTTTTAAAGATATTATATTTTCTTTAAGTATATACTTTTATAAGAAGATAATTATAATTGTCTTTTTTTAATATTTTAAAGTTATTTCCTTATTAATAATTAATTAAAGTATATAATAACAAGGATAAATAACTTATTTTAATTTTTTAATATTAAAGATTATTATTTAATCTTTTAAATATTTTATTTTACTTAACGCGGGACTATATTGACTGGAAGGAGGAGGGGTAAGGAATAAATTTATATTGCCATTAGGTTAAAACGATTAAAGATAGTTAGAAGGATTAAAGGATATAGTAAGTAATATACGCTAGTCTTTATAAGGAATCTAGATTATTTATATCTGCGACTAGTATTGAGAAAGGGTAGGAAGCCGAGCAAGGGTGGATTAGCGTTGGTGCTGGGTACGGGTGCTGGTGCTGGTGCTGGGAGTGCCGACTTGCAATGGAGTTGGGAATCGCAGGGGAGACTGTGGCTTGAGACGTTATTTGGCGACTATGCTTAATAAAGATTAGTTGGGGAATCGGCTATATCTTTGCTTGCTTATTGCCGATATAAAGGAATAAGTCATAATTGGTATTTCAGGCATATAGCTATAATTCGCTAGCCGCAACTACGCCCCGTTTATTAAAGTAACACGGAGCTCGGGTTCCGCCGATAAAAATAATAGTTATAGCCTGAGGCTAGAAAACCTATATAAAGTTAAAAAGACGACTTATACTATATTGAAAGAGACAGTAATACTCAGATCTATATATATTAAATAAAAGAGATCTCGAAAGATATTTATTTCTTCTTTAACAAGATTATATCTAATACTTTTTAGTTCGGAGATAATAATTATAAAGAAGATAATTATAAGAATAAAAAAAAAAAATTTAATCAAGGACACGACCTTGATTATATAATATTTTATAATAATTATTATCTAGAATTATGGCTTTGGTTAGCGAAGCACGTGACTGTGGCTAGCGAGTATACCGTATGTTTTGGCCTTTATAATTATCCAATTATTAATATTAATTAAAGGAGTAAAAACTAGACTAGTAATTTAGAATTATAAAAATAATTACTTGGAGACAAAAGAAACCGGCCAGTTTTATCGTGACTTTCTTTAAGGCTAATCATGATAGAAATATATTATATAATAATTTAAATTTTTTAAAATAATATATAAAATAAATATTAATTTCTTAATTATAAAATTAATCTAAAATCCATTAGATATTATTAATAAAATTATTAAATATATTATACTAAAAAAATCCCGTGTCTTTATTTTTTTAAATTATATATTTTATATCTTAAATAAAATAATAATATCTTGAAATTTTTTTAAGTTATTATTAATTATTTATATATTGCCTATAATAATTATTATATATTTATATATTCCTTACTTTATAAATTTAATATAAGACCCTAAGTGAATATAAGTCATAAAATTATAATTTAATATCTTTTAGCGGCCCTTTATTATTAGACTAAATATATAATTATTAATAAAAATAAATAAGTCAAAAGAATTAAAATAATTATATATCTTATAATATAATTATTTTTTAATTATTAATTAAAAAAAAAAATATATACTTAAATAAATAATTATTTATTTAAATAAAAATTATTCTTTTAATAATAAAAATATATTTAAGAAATATAATATTAAGAACTTAAAAACTTAAAGAAATTTAATAAATCTCTTAATCTTATATATAGTTTACTTTATATATAATTTATAATAATTTAGATTAATAAATTCTTATAATTTTATTATATATTAAATTAATAATAAATAATAAATTATAATATATTTATTATATTTATTTTTATTTATTAATAAAATTAATACTAAACGAGTTAATTATTTTATTTTATATAATTCAATAAAAAAAAATTTATTTTTAATTAATTTTATATTTTAGGAATTTATTTAAAGTCTTATTCTATAAATCTAAATTAATTATTTATATTATTAATTACTTAATATAAATAATTTCTTGATTTTTTATTTTATTAAATAATTCTTTATTTAAGATTTTCTCGAATATTCTTTTAAATTTAAATTTATTCTTTATTATAATAAAAAAAAAACTAGTAAATTATAATTTTTTTTTTATTCTAATAAATTCGATTATAAGATTAATATTTATTAAAATAAAAATAATTTATTAAAAAAAAATATATAATAATATTAATAAGAATAAAATTTATAAATATTAATATATAATAATTATTTATAAGTTTAAGACTAAATTCTATTATAAGATTTATTAAATTTATATTCTTAAAAACTTTAATCTTAAATTTAAAAATATTTTAAATATTATTTTAATATTTATTAAAGTTTATTATTTATTAATTTCTTTAAAATTTATAATAATTCCTAAAGACTTACCTAAAAATTATTTTATTAAAAAGTTATAACTTAATGCCTATATATTATTTAAGTTAATAAAAATAAATAATAAAGTTTTTAAAGAAATTATAATTCTGGAAATCCTTAAAATATATTTATATCTAAATATTATAAAATATATTAATTATTAAATTTATAATAATCGGATTATTAAAATTTATTTTATTAAATATTATAAAATCTTAAAGAAGAAAATAAATCCTAAAAATTATAAAAAAGTTATCTTTAGATATATAAATTTAAAGTATTTATTTAAGGATTATAAAGGATTTTTGTCTAAAGTTAAAAATAATATTTAATATTTATATTTATTTAATTTAATTTATAATAATATTAAATTTATTAATATTATATTAAATAATAATAATAATCTTATTATTATTAATTTTAATAATTATTATTCTAATAAATAAGACTTAAAAATAATAATAATATATAATCATGGATTAATAAAGATATAAAAATTACTTTATTTAATAATAACTTAAATATTTTATAAAATATTTAAAAATAATTAAATAATAATAATATTAAGAATTTTAAATTTAAAGAAAAATAAATAAAAACTATTATAATAAAGTAAAAAAAATATATAAAAAAAATAATAAAATTTAAGAATATTAAAAAAATTAATAATAAATTATTAATATTTTTAAATAATTAAAACTTTTAAAATTATAAAAATATTTAAGATAAAAATTATATAATATAAGACTATTAAATTTTATTTATTTATATCCTAAATAAATAATTCTTTTCCTCCTTAAAATATATTATATATAAATTAATATCTTTTTAGATATTTTTAAAAATCTTGTCTTCTTGAGACTTTATTAATAATAAAATTAATAAAAAACCCTCTAGTTTATTTATATATATATTATTTTTATACTCATTGATTAATATCTTAAATATTTTTAAAGTTTTTTTTATTTATTATAAAGACATTATATTTTAATTATAAATATATATTTCTTAAAGATTATTTATTATAATTTATAATAATTATATTAAATTAAAAATATTAAAAATAAAAAAAAATATTATTAAATAATGTCTTGATATAAACTTAATATAATCTCGATATTTAATATAAAAATAAATTAAAATTTTTATTTTTTTAATTAATTAAAAAAAATTATAATAATAATAAACAAGATAATATATTATTATATATACCAGAACCTAACTTCTTTTTATTATATAATTAATAATCTTAAGAATAATACTCGAGGTAATTTTTTTTATATTTTTTTGATTTAAAGACTTTATAATTATTATAATAAATATATAATTTATTATATAAATTCCGTATATTCTTTAGTTATTTTTAATAATATTAAAAGAATTTTAATTCAATAAAAGACTATATAAAAATCCCAAAAAGTTTAGCCAAAGCCTAATATATTTTTAGTTTAAAGAATTTCGAGAATATATTAAAGTCTAAATTTATTAAAATATTTTTAATTAATTATTGAGATTATAAAATAAATTATAAAACATTAAGTCTTATTATTCTTATAATCTATAAAATAATACTCTTCCCGTAAATAATATTTTTATTAATTTCTTAAGTTATAAACAAGAGATTATAATTAGACAAGATTATTTATTTATAATATATTATTAAGTTAATATAATAAAACACTGGAATAAATAATCGAGTTATATATATATAATATATAATAAACACGTGGACTACTTTTTATTATTAAAAGATTAAAGTCTAAAGTAGATTAATATATATTTAGTTTAATATTGGACTATTAAATAAATTAAATAATATTAAGTCTTATTATTTATAAAGTTTTTATTTTATTTTATATATAAATTATCTTACTTTTATTATTAAATAAGGATTAACTTTTATCGACTTAATATAATTTATATAAGTTTAAATATTTATTATAAATATCTTCTTGGACTTTTTAAAGTAATAACTTCTGTCATTATAAAAGAGAGAAAAAAAAAAATAATAAATTTTAATAATCTTGAAATCTTTAGCTAAATTTCTTTCTTTATCTAAAAATAATTAATCAAGTATTCCCGATAAATAATATATAGTCAAGTATTTCCCAGATTTATTTATCTCTTAGTAATACTTAATCCTTTGCTTAATCCTTAATACTTAGTCCTTCGCGTTATATATAAAATATTTATTTTCTTGAATACCCTTGTCGTTATATATTTTATAAGAAGCTATATTTTTATTTAATAGAGTAAACAATATATAACTCTTTATTAATAATTTTTAAGATATACGAACAAGAAATACTATTGCGTGAAAAAAGATATTAATTAAGATAAAAACCTGACTTTTAGAATTATAAAGTATTTAAATAAATTTAAATCTTGCCGCATTTATCACGAGAATATCTTTAACTAATTATCTTTTATGGATTAATTAACTAGACTATTAATTTAAAGATCGGAATTACTTGGAGTACTTTACTTTTTTTATTTTTTGATTTCCGACCTTAATTAATTACTTTTAGTATATTAAATAATATATAATTATAATATATATTTTTTTTTTTTTTTAACAAGCGATATATTTTATACTTACTTTAATAAATACTAAATTAATATTTAATTATTTATAAATATAAAATTAATTTTTTTTAGACTCTTAAAAAATATTTATTAATTTAGTTAAAAATATATTAATTTTATTTAAAAATAAATAATAATAATCTAGATAATAATAATTATAACTTAAATATATATAATAATATTAAAAGACTTAAAATAAAAAATAATTATAATAATAAAATATATAATTATTTTTTTAAAGATTATAATAAAAATAAATTATTTAAAATTAAATAAAGACTTTAAAGATATTTTAAATAATATAAGTCTTTATTTTTTTCTTTAAGCAAGATTCTTAATTTTAATATAAATATTTAATATAAAAAAATATATATATATTATTAATATATTTTAAAATAAATTAAAGATTATATAAAATATATAAAATAATATTAAAATATAAATATAATCAAGATTATTTATATAAACTAAATATATAATAAATTATATAAATAAATAATTAATGAATTAAATTTTATAAAAAAAAAAAAAATTTTTTATATTAAGAAAAATAATAAAAAAACACGTGATATAAAAAATATAAACTTAAGGACTTCGAGAGTTTAAAATATTAAATTATATAAAATTAATATTATAAACGAGCTTGACTTTTAATTTATTAATAATATTAATTTTTTTAAAATATTTTTTTTAAGTTTATATTAAATAAAATATATATATATTAATTTTATTTATATAATTAATTATAATATTTATATTTTCTTTAAATATTATTAAACTTATAACTAATAATGATTTTTTAAATATTTTAATAAAGACTTTTTATTTTAAGTTTATTAAAAAATTAATCTTAATTCTAGATAATTTCGACTTTAATATTTTTATAAATAATATTATAAACTAGCTTGGATTATAAATAAAATAAATATAAATAAAAAATATAATTAAGAATATAAAAAATAAAATATTTTAAATAATAATAATTATATATTTATATTTATAATAAAATTTTTAAATATAAAGTTTATTTAAATTTTATAAAATTTTCGATTTTTTAAATTATATTATATATTTTTTATTTTTTATATTAACTTTAATAAATTTAAAAATATTATCTTTAATTATATTTTTATTATATTAATTATTATAAATTTAAATATAATTATATATTTTTTTATAATTTTAAAATTAATTTAAATATTAAAAATTATTTTAATAAATATTAATATATATAATTATTATTAAAAAAAAAAAATTTTATATTAATAATTTATTTTAATTAATATAATTAAAGATATTTTATATAATAATCTTAATTCTTTTATAATAAATAAAATATAATAATATAAATTATTATAATAATTAACTCGTGATTTTTTAATTAAAAAATAAATTATTAAAATTTATTATTTAGTTATTAGACTACTTTTCTTAAAATATAAAATATAACTTAAATATTTTATATATTTTAAATAATATAAAAAAATATAAATCTTATTATTAAAAAATTTTTTATAATAAATAAAATATATTAAAAAATATTAAATAAATATTATAAATATTTTTATTATACTTATTATATTAAAGATATATTATTTATAAAATTTTAAACTATATTTTAATAAAAACTTAAAGTCTTTTTTTTTTATTTTTATAATATTATTTTTTATTAATAAATTCTTTTAGTCCAAGAAGTCTTACTTAAAAAAAATCTCTTTTATAACTTTTATAATATATATTATAAATATTATAAGCGATGATGATTTAATTATATATTAAAATATAAATATATTTAAAAAATATAAGGACTTAATTATATTCTCTTATAGGATTATTATATTTTAATCTTATATATTAAATAATTAAATTATAATAAATTATCGATAACTACGGTATACTAGGCACTGGTTATTTACTTAATTAAATTAAATCCCAGAGACTAGCAGGATTACTTATTCCTTTATATTACTTTATTAAACTCTTTTTTATTATTCAACATTCGCATATTCTTGTTTGTCTGCTGATTCTTTTATTATTTAAAGTTAATGGTTTTGGATAACTAGTAATATTACGCCTATTAAGATTATTTTATTAATTTATTTATTAAATTCGATAAATTATTCTTAAGGCTTCGGCCTTATTTATATATATAAAAATTATAACTTATAATATTTATATTATTATAATTTTTAATTTTTATAAACAAGGACTATAACTTATAATATTCTTTATTTTAATATTAATAAAATATATATATAAAGTAATATATAATTTTTGTCTATATTTTTATAAATTACTTAATATTTATAATTATATTCCAAAATAATCTAATAGACTAAAACTCTTAAATTAATATAATAATTAATAATTCTTTATAAGTATAAATTTAAAATAATTTACTAAGATCAAAAAACTTTATTTTAACTTTAAAATATATAAAATATATAAAATATATATATAAAAAATTTCCGTCATAAAATATAAAAATTATTAATTCTTTAAAAAATATATATATTTATTATATTTATATAATTATATTATTAATTTTATTATTAAAATAACTTTTATTAAAATTAAAAAATTAATAAATATTTATAATTTTAAGATAAATACTTATATAAATAAATCTAGATATATATATAAAAAATATAATTATAAATTAATAACTTATAAATATTCGTTTAATTATATATTTTTTTTAATATAATAATAATAAAATAAATAAATATAATAATTTATTTTATAAAAAAATATTAATAAATATTAAGTTTATCCCGAATTATAAACTTAAATAATAATATAAAGAATATTTAATTAAATATAATTAAGATATTAGTCTTTAAAATTAATTTAATTATATTTTTTAAAATAATTTAAATAAAAAATCTTAATAATTTTTTAATATTTTTTATTTAAAATAAAGAATTTTATTTAATAATTTATATTTATTATTTTTAGACTTTATAAACTTAAAATCTTTATTTATTTAATCTTTAGTCTTAATTTTAAAACTTAATTTTTTTTTTATATTAATAAGAATTAAAGTTTTTAATAATTAAAATATTTTTATTTATTAAAATATTAATTAGATTAAAATTATAATAAATAAGATTTAAATTATAAAGATATTAAATATTTTTTAAAATATTTTATAAAAAAAAATTTATATTAAAAAGACAAAAGTCTTTAATTATTTTTTTTAATAAATTTATATTATATTTAATAAAATAAAAACTTATTATTTTATTATTCTCGATTATATATTTAAAATATTAAATAATATTAAAATATAAAAATATCTTTAAGATTTTATAAACTTTAATTTTATTTAATAAAAAATTATTTAATTTAATAAAGACCTTAATATTATTATAATATAATAAATTAAATTACTTTATATAATAATCTTAAAATAATAACTTAAGTACTCGTATAAATTATATTAGAAATAATAATTAAATTTATAAAAATAAAATAAAAATAAAATTAAATTTAAATAAATTAATTTTAAAAATAAAATAATAATAATAATTAATAATTATATAATAATATTAATTATTTTTTTTTAAATATAATTTTAATATAAAAAAATATAAGATTTTTATATTCTTTAATAAATATTTTATTTTATTTATAAACTTTTATATTTTATTTTTATTAAAAAATAATAATTAATATAATTAAATATATTTATTAAAGATTTTTAATAATTATATAAAAATAAATAAAGTTAAGCACGGGATAATTTTAAAATATTATTATTTATAAAGAATTAAAATATAATTATTTTAATTATTATTTCACGATAATTAATTCTTTAATATTTAGTTTTATAGACTAGACTAAATATTAATTTATTTTAGATAATTATATCGACTAATAAAAAACATATTATTAATTATTAATTAATCTTTATTTAACCGATTATTAATTTTATTTTACTTTTTTAATAATATTTATAATAAAATATACTATAAAGCCTAATAAGACAAGGAAAGACTACGCTATCATGAAAAAAAAAACATGATTAAAGACTATATGGGGCTCACTAAAAACACGAATTAATTATTTTTTTAGGCAATAATCTTATTTTGATTATTATAACTTATAATCCCTTTATTAATAAAGATTATAATTTATAATATTTTTTATATTTTTATAATTACTATAATTTATAATTCCTTTATTAATAAAAATTATAACTTATAATATCCTTTATATTATAATAATATAATTTATAATTTTTTTATCGATAAATATAAAAATTATATTTATTGATTAATTTAATACTTTAGTCTATTTCTATAACTTAGTCTTAATATTTATAACTTAATAAAATTTTATATTAATATATTAAATTAATTAAAATAATTTATAAAATAAAAAAATATTATAATATATTTTTATTTAATATATTATTTTATACTTTATCTAAATATTATACTTTAATTATTTTATAAATAAAAATCAAAAAAATATTATATAAAAATATTCTATATTAAACTCTTTTTTTAGTTATAATCATGATTTATATAAATATTATTATATAATAAATTAATATTTCATTAATATTTTCTTTATATATTTTATAAATATATACTTCTCTTTATATTATTTATATAAAAATATTATACGGAGAGAGATTAAATTAATAAAATCTAGGATCTTGCTTATAAATTATAAAAAACTTTAATAAAACTTTATTAATACTTTATTTTAATATATTTTTTTTTTTTATATTATTTATATAATAAAATTAATAAAATTATTATAATTATCCAGGGATATATATTATATCTTAATTATAGGCCACTAGTCGTCTTAAAAATAAAAATTTATATATAAACTTTAATATTTTATAATATTACTTTAATTAATTAAAAATATAAATAATAAAAAAAATATTATATAAAGATGTTTTATTTTTAAAAATTATAAAATTAATATATTATAAACTTTTTTCTTAATAATATTTTATTTTCCCTATATTATTATATAAAAAATTAATAAAATTATTTTAATTATTAAAATATTAATATATTATATTATATTTATAAACTATAAATATATTTAAAAATAATTAATTTTCTTTATTAAAAGTTTAAATATTAATATAAATAAATATATAATAATATAATTTCTTTAAAGTTTTTATATAATTATTTTTTATATTCTTAATATTTAATTCTTTAATAATTTTTTTAAATTTTTTTATTTAATATATATTTTATTTATTATATATATAAAATAATTTATTATTTATTTAAAAATATTTTATCGTTATTTTATAAAATAAAAAAATAATAAAATATCTTAAAAATATTTCTTTATTAATTTAATTTATTTTAAATATTTAAGTCTTAATCCTAGACTTTTTATTTCCAGAATTCACCCGTATATTTATTATTATTTAAGAATATTTTATCATTAACTTAAATATTTATATTCCTTTATTATATTTCTTTAGATTAATTATATTTAATTATGGATATATTTATAAATACTTCTAAAAATTATTTAAAACTTATTATAATAAAAATTTTCTTTATCTAAATAAAAAAATATATTTTTTAATAATAAATAACTTTAATTATTTATTTTTAATATTATAAAAATATATATAATATACTTATATTATAAATATTTTTTTAAAGTTTTATTAAAAATATTTTTTTTTTTATTATTATTAATTTAATTTCTTTATTAAATTATTCAAGAAATAATTCTTTAAATAATAAAGATATAAATAAAAAAACTTTATATTATATATCCTGAAATAAATATTTTTTTATATAATATAAAAGTTATTTATTTATATTCCGACATTAATATTAAATTAAAGATTATAATAATTAAAAAAAAGTCTTTATTTTTTACTTTAATAAATCTTTATAAATTCTTAAATAATTAGTCTCTAAGTATTATATCGAGTATATAAAGTTTATTTAAAATAAAACTTATCTCTATAAGTTATATTAAAATAATATCTAGAAAAGATTTATAATATTAAAAATAAAATATATTTTAATTATTATTTTTAATAAAAGTAAAAAAAAAAAATTATTAAAAAATATTAAAAAATTCCTTAATCCAGTATCCCAATAATAATATTTTAATTATAATAATCCTTATCGACAAAATTATTTATTATATAAATTTCCTGGAACTAAAAAATCAAGTTTAAGCTTAATTATTACTAGTTATTTTAATTTAAATATTTATATTCTTAGTTTTTTTATTATTAATAAAATTAACTTAAAAAATTTATTCGATAAACTCCCGAGTTATTATATTATTTTTTTAAAAAATATTAATATTATTAATTTAAATCAAGACACTAAAATCAAGAACTCTCGCTAAATTATAATAAACTCTTTCTCCCGAATAAATAAATCTATTAATAAAAAAATATCTTTATCCGTTCTTTTAAATATTATTAATAATATAGGATTATAAAAAAACCGGATCCTGATTATAACTATTAACTATATTATATATCTTAATAAAGTACTTATATAACTTAGTCATGTGGATAAGAAGATTAAGCTCGGGCTTATTAATAATAAAATAATGACTAATTTCTTTTATTTTATCTTTAAGTCTATAAGAAATAACGTTATTCTTTTAAAGAATACTTAATCAAGAAAGAATAAAAAAGTCCATGGAAAAGAGGCCAAGAAAATTAAGCGATTAATAAAAAAATTTATTATTAAAGTACCGAAGTTAAAAATTAATCTAGTTATAATTTTTTTTTTTTTTAAAATATAAAAAATCACTAAAGAAAATCATTAATAATATAAAATAATTTATTTTAAAATTTATTAGAATAAAGTTAAAGTTATTAAAAATATTTAAAAATATTAAGTCTAAAGATATTTAGTTAATATAAATTTAATAAATTATAAATAAAAACTTTATTAATAATTTATTTAAATAAAATAAAAAATCTTTAATAATAAAAATATTAATTAAGATTATTTAAATTTTTTTATTTTTTATATTATTAAATAATCTAAATTTATTATTCTTTAAATACTTTAATATCTCGAGCGATATTCAAGAGTTAATTAAAGTTATTATAAATATAAAGATAATTTTTAATTATATTCCAAACTATATTTATTCTTATATACTCCCCAAGAATACTTTAAAAATAATCTTAATTAAGTCTTATTTATTAACTCCTAGTCTTATATTTTTAAAAAACTAGTTATTAATATAAGTTATAACTATATATATTTAATAATTTTTAAATATTCTTAAGTCTCTTAATATCTAATAAAAATCTTCTTCTCCTTCTATTAAATTATTTAATAAATCTAAAGAATTAAAAGTCCGGGCTTTTAGACTAGAATTTAAGATTATTATTAAAGTATATATATATATTTAATATTATATAAATCTAAGTATATTAATATAATTTTATTATATAATTAAAATAAAAAAATATATAAATACTTAATTAAGAAATTATAAAAATTAATAAATAAAATAAATAAACTCGATTAATATATATTTATTATTTATATTTAGATTAATAAATATATTTACTTTAAATAAACTTATATATTTATAAAAATATTTTAAATAAAAAAATAATAATTAATATTATTTATATCGATATTAAATTAAAATAATTATAAAATATCTTAAGAATAATTTTAAAAAATATTTATAAAATTAATATAAAAAAAAAAATCTTTAATAAATTTTTTTTTTTTAATTATATAAAATTAATTTATTAATTTAAATATAAATCAAGTAAAATCTCTTATATTATTATTTCCTTAAACTTTAATTATATTAAAGTAATATCGATCCTCTCGACCTAACTTATATAAAATATTTTAATCTTTTTATTTAATATATTAAAATAATTTATATAAATATTAAAACTTATTTATTATTATTTTTTAAGAATAATAAAATTTCTTATAATCTACTCTAGATTTTTTTTAAGCCAAATATATTTATTTATATTATATATCCCGAGACAAAAAAATAAAAATATATTAAATATAACTTTAAGAAAAAAAAAATTATATTCGATAAAGTAATATATTTTTATATTAAAGATCATTATATTAACTTTAATAAAAAAATATTTAATAAAATTTTTATTAATATAAATATTTTAAAATTTTATAATTTAAAGTCTATTAATTCTCTTAATATTTTTTCTTTATAATATTATAAAAATATAAACTAGATTAAAATAAAATTAATTAAATATAATTAAAAGTTTAATTCTTTAAAGAATATTAAATATCTTTAATATAATAATATAATATTTTAAATAATATATAAGAAGTCGATCGCGATATTTATTTTAAATAAAATTATAATCAATATAATTTAATTCCAAAAAATTAACCCGAATTATATAAAGCTAAGTTTAATTAAAACGGCCAATAACCGGCGATATAATTTTAATTTTATTAAGCTCTGGTTTAATAATAATAATAATTTATCTTTATCGCCAAGGATTATTAAAATCAAGATTAATAATATAGATATTAATATATAAGATAAAAATAATTTAATTATTTATAGTCTAATTATTTTAGGATATAGTCTAAATAATAAATTATAATATAAGAATTTCGTCTAATAATAAAATATTTATAAAATTTATTATTAATAATATTATTAAGATTAATTAAAATAATTTACTTTAAAATTATTTTATAATAAAGTCCAAGTAAAAGAATCTTATATTAACTCTTATAATATTTTATTTATAACGAATACTTAATTATTTATTTAATAATATTATTATAAAAAAAAATTATAATCTAATTATATTCTTTTAATATAATATCTAGCTTTAATTATAATTCTTAAATTCATTAATATATATATTAATAAATTATTTAAAGTTAATAAAATATTAATTATTAAAGTATTATCGAAGTATTTATAAAAATTACTTTATATTATAAATATTTTTTTTAAAGATATTATTCTTTATATTAATATTTTATAAATATTTATTAAAAATCTAAATAATAATATAATAAAACTAAAAAAGTAATTTTTACTTTACTTTAAGTTTATAGATTACTAAAATATTTTATTTCTTCTTGATAAAACTAATATATTTTTATATAAGTATAATATAAATTATATTTATAATTTATTTATCTTAATATTTTTATATAAATTAAAATATTATTAAGGAATTATATTTTTTATTATTAATTAAATTAAGGATTTTAATAATATAATCCAGAATAAAATTTATTTTATACTTTAATATAATTTTTTAAATATTAATATAAAAAAAAAATCTAAAATATTTTTCTTTAAAATATAATTATAATTAACAAGAAAATAAACTATAATAATAAAAACCTTAATAATCTTATAAAATATAATTTTAATAATTACTAAATATATATTTATTTTATTTAAGTTATAAGTTTATATATTAATAAATTCCTTCTTTAAATTAAAAATATTATTTAAATAATATATATTTTAATATTCCAGAAAAAAATTATAATGTCTTATTCTTATTTAAAAATTATTATTAACTCGAGTAAAAAATTTAAAATTAATATATAAAAAAACTTTTTTAAAAATATATAATTTTATTTATAATTATTTAATATTTAGACTATATATTAATATTTTTTATTATTTTTATTTTTATTTTTAATAAATTTATAAAATAATAATAAAAAAAAAATTATTATATTTTATTTTATAAAATTATTATTAATATTTATATATTTATATACTCCTTATTATATAAATAATCTAAAATATAATTAAAGTATATAATTTATTATTTTAATAATTAAAATTATTTCTTAAATTATAATATTTTAGTTTTTAAAATATTTTAAAGCACTAAAGACTATACTTTTATAATTTATTAAATATATATTAGTTATAAAATATTATTAATTTAAAGATAAAAGACTACTTTATAATTATTAAATTAATTTATATAATATATAATAAAACTATATTCTTTATTCTTAAAAGCCAAGATTCTTTTTTGGTCTTTATACTAGAATTTATTATTGGCTTTTATTTAGTTTATTAGAAGCCGGCTTAGATTAAGTTTGGATATAGCTAAAATTAATTACTGACTATTATTTTATTTATTAGACGAGGCTTAAAATAAACTCCATAGTTATAATACCTTCGCTAATATTATAAATCTATTTCTGATTTTGGATTTTGGTCCAATATTAATACCCTGGTCCTCCCAATTCTGGATCGTGACTATAAAATCCTCTTCTAGTTACTAAGCAAGAATCCCCAAGTATTAATCTCCATAATTAATATTTAACTCCATAATCAATATTTAGTCTTATCCAGAAATAATTTTTAATCTATCTATAATTAATTTTTTTGGATAAAGTCACTAGTCTATAATTATTTATTTATTTATTTATTAATAATAATTTAAGCCCTAACTTAATATTAATATCTTTATCACGTGATTTAAAATAAAAGTAAGATCAAAATTAAAAATAATTAAAGTTTTATTAATATTAAGTTTAAAATACTTTAATATAATTTTATATAAAATTAATTAAATTATAAATTAATAAGTTTAAATAAATATAAAAAAAAAAAAATTAATAAAAAAAAACTAATAAATAAATATTAGAAATTATATATTAAATAAAAAAAATTTTAAAATCTTAAAAATAAAATTAATTAAAAAAAATAATAATAATTATAAACTAAATATATTTTAAATAATTTTAAAAATAATTATTAACTTTATTAATTTTATAGGATTTATATCTAATATTAAATTATATTTTTTTTTATATTAAGTAATAAAAAAAAAATTAATTAAATTAAATTTATTTTATATTTTTATTATAATTATAAATTATTCTTTAATCTTAATTATTAATTATACTTTGGTCTTTATTACTCGCGAGACTAATATTTTAATAAATAAAAAAATCTTATTTTTAGTTATAAATATATTAGTCTTTTTTTTATAAATATAAATATATTTATTTTTTACTTAATCTCGATTTTTTAATTTTTTCTTAATGTTATAAATTATATAAAACTAGGTCCTTTTATTCTTTTCTTATTTTATATATTTCTAAAATAAATTATTTATAGTTTTTTTATTTTTTATTTAATCTTAAAGATTTATATATTATATCTAAATAAAAAAAAAATTTTTTACTTATATAAGATATAGATTATAAATTTTTTTAAAGACTCCGGTCTATAAGACTTAGCTATAATATAAAGAATTTTAATAAACTTATTTTTTTTAATTTTTTTTATTAATCTTTATTATATAAATATAATTTAAATATTTATTAATTATATTTTTAATAAAGTCTTTATAAAAAAAAACCTTAATATAAAAATAAATTTATAGTTTAATCACGATAAAGAATTACTCGTTATATATCTAGTTTTTTTTTTTTTTTTTTTTTTAAAATAATTAAAATTATATTTTATAATTATTTTTTTATTTTTAATAAAGTTTAATTTTCTTGTATTTAATTTATTTAATTTATAAGAATTTACTTTAATATTAATTTTATTTATATTATTATTTATAATATTACTAATTATAATATCGATAAGAATAATATCTATAAAAATAATATTTATAAAAGTTATATTTATAAAATTAATATTATTATTTCTAGATAATAATAATTTTAATACTTTAAAAAATAACTTTAATATTTAAGTACTAGAATAAAAACTTATCTTGATTAATTTAATTAATTTTTATATTTTATTAAAAAATTATTTTTTTATTTTTATATTAATAAAATCTTTTTTAAACTTTATAGTCTAAAAATAAGCCTTAATTATAATATTCTTAATTTTTTTTATATTAATTAAATTAATTATATTCTTTTTATCAAGATAATTTTATTATTAATTTATTATAATATTATTTATATCTAGAATTTTTATATAAAATTTATTATTATTATTATTACTCAAGATCTTTTTTATAATAAATATAATATATATATAAATTTTTTAAATAAAGACTATAATTTTTTTATTTTTTATATTCTTATTTATTTTTTTATTTTAAATTAATTTTAGTTTATAATTTATTATTTTTATTTAGTCTTTAATAATTCCCGAAGTCTTAATTATAATTTATAATTCTGATATTCTTAATTAATAAACAATAAATTATAAAGATCTTAACTTACTTTATTAAGTCTCTTTATCTCAAAAAATCTATAAAGTCTTTATTATATAAATTTATTTAATCTTCTTTAATTAATTAATTCCAGAAATATTCTTTATATTAATAATTTATTTAATCTCTTCTAGAGATATTATTTTTTTATATTATATTTCTTTAAATAATATTAAAATATAATTAAAATTTATTTAATCAAGAATTAATTTAAATTATTTATTTATTTTATTTATTTATTCTTTATTAATCCTCGTTATCATATATATTATTATTAATATTAATATATAGATTAAATAAAATAATTTATATTATTTAAAAAAATTTATTTATTTAATTAATTATTTTTATTCTTAATAATTATTAAGGCCTTTATTAAATAAATCTTCTTAATCTTCTTTACTTAATTAAGATAATAATTAACTTTAATATTAAAAACTTTTTTAAACTTTAAAACTTTTATATTCTAATATAATTAATCAATAGTGATTCGCTTAACTTCTAGGCCAGGGGTCGACTCTGGGATCACGAGACTATTAGATTAAATAATTCCTTTATCTTTATTCATTTAAGTAATCACGATATTATTAGTCCTATTAGGCACGATATCCGCTATAATTATATTTTAAGATTTATTTCTTAATAATAATAAGATTAAGATAATAATACTTAAAAGTTAATCTTACTTTATTAATTTTTTTATTTATAAAGATTTATAAAAAGATTAAGAGTCTTATATCTTTATTTATTTAAATATTTTTTAATTATTATTTTAGATCTATAAATATAAATCTATATATATAAAAAAATATAATTATTTCTAGAAAGTCTTAAAGACTATAATTATAAAACTTAATAATTATTAGCTTAGATTATAAGAAATTAATTAATTATAACTTAAAGATAATTATTATAATATTATTTAAAATAATTAAGGATTAATATATATTAATTACTTAAAAGTTATTAACTTAATCTTAATAATTTCGATTAAAGATATTTAATAATTAATATTAACTTTAATTATACCTGATCATTAATCAATAAATAATAAAGCAAGAATATAATACTCTTGCTTAATCATGATAGTATTAAAGGACTTTATAATACTTTCTATAACGTCAAAGGAAATATCATTATTTTATATTTATTGCGAGTCTTCGAGCACGAGAGACTAGCAAGGAATGATTATAGGCCATTGAATTCACGATTCTCTCAACGTTCTTTTACTAGGTCAAGCACAATAATAAGTTATTAAAGGGTCACGACATTAGGGGGGCTATTGACTATGTGTATCGAGCAAAAAAATCTCCAACGCCAATTGTCTCCGTCAAATAAATAATGTGCAACATCCAAGTAACAAAATTCCAGTCTCGACAACGTTCCCGTGTTCGTCTTCATCATTCCCATCGCTCTTATTAAACTCCATGTCTCTAATATCAAATTCTGACTCCGCCGAATTGACGCTCCAAGTCCGTCGCAAGTCTGACACCACTAATAGCCTGATGATCATGACCACCAACTGGAGAACCACATTGTGGGCATTGAGAGGTTTCCATCGGCATACCACACTCTCCAATCGTAAATGGGTGGCCATTCTCACAGTAATACCAATGCCCAGTGCCTCTAAAGTCATGTGCCATGGCCGCATACACAGCTGCTTTTTCCTCATTGCTCACTGGCATATAGAATGTCGAATCGCGCAGCATCTTCTCAACGTCCTCAACTTCGTTTCTCATGCCTGCTGTTTGGCCGGGATATTCATCACATATTTTGTGTGCCAGCTGAAGATATCCCCTGGCCTTGTCCAGGAGCTGTGTGAGCTCTGATCCAGGCTCTGCGAGGCTCCGCTCGAGGGCGAGAAACCGTGCCCAGTATAGGAGGCCCTCGACGTAATTTCCTGGTTGATTTCTTGAGTGGCATTCTGCTATCAATTTTTCGCATTCCTTTCTATTGATGCTCAAATCGACCTGGACGCTGGGAGAACTTGCGCTGGTCTCGCCTTTCCGATCGTTGAGGAAGGTCAGGAGGATGGTGTAGTCGCATCTAATGAGCAGCACTGTGGTTAGAAGTCGGTTGCGCACCTGAAGAATATCGACTTTGGAGTGTAAATCGATATTGATTCCACGATGTCTGCGGGCGTCTTGAACGAGGTCGTAGATGCGGCCAAAGGGTTGTTCTTTCTCATTGACCTGTTGCAGAAATTTCTTGATCTCTCGTCGAAGTCCGATGATGGTTTTGTATCGGTTGTCTTTTCGCGTAAGGGTTCCGATCTGGGAGATTTGGTGGTCACGGCTCCCCTTTAACTGAAGAGGTTCTGGCAGAGGAGTTGCTGGCGGTGCCTTGTCAGAGGCCTTTTGGCTGCCGCTAGCAGTGTCTCGGAGATCTGCCTCAATTGCTTCCATCTTGGTGACTAGAGGAATGAATTCCATATTGGCCCAGACGATGAATTTCTTTGTCGCCTCGTCGATCAATGCTCGACGAACGATGCGACTGTAGCGGTTGAGGTTTCGTAAAGGGCCGCGGCAAGTTGGGCAGCTTTTCATCCCGGAGGCAGAGAATGGTTCGGCGCTATTCTTTAGGTCCACAATTAACCCTTCGCCATTCGTAGTATAGAAATCTGACATGCTCATGTGTCCATCCATGCTCTCCAAGGTGAGGATGTGTCCACAGGATGGCATGATGCAAGGATTCTCATCAAGATCGACCTCCTCGAAAGTGGATGACAAAATAAAGTCGACGACCATTCCCTTGAGTGTTGGGTGCGCACATATACGTGCGGAATTGGATAACTCCTCTACCCTAATCATTTCCGCCAAGACTTCGGGTATCCCTATCCGAACTAACATTGGAAGTGGCATTGGATCCAGTAGTCGAGGAGTTGCTCGAGGATAAGGTAACAGATATAGGCTTGTTGCTTTGCCCTTCTGAGAGTATATAGGTTTCCATCGGGCCCGGTAGCGATAAGTCATTCAAATTTGTCAAGAAATAGCCCGTGGAGAAAACAGAACAAGGAGTTCCGAAAGTGATACTACCCACATCTTTAACGGTAAACTCGATTTTTCTCATCTCATTCTCGGGGGAGATGTAAAGCAGGCTTCTAGATTTCTGTGAAACGAAAAAGTTTGATCCGCTTTTAACTGTGCAAATAAACTCTGGTCGGGGGAATTTATCCCACCACGGGTGTCCTTGGAATAAATAGATTTTGTCCTCAATGGTTTTGCACACAATACCAGCGGCTGATGCATCCCGGTCTGAAACTATTTGCATCTGGCATGAATCCCATGACTGACTTGGAGTATGCCCATGCCAGTCAATATCTTGGTGATTGATATCTATTTTTGTTGGACTGCTCGACAATAATTCAGTCCAGTCACAAAGCCCTTGAAACTGATACTGGATTATACTATCATGACGAAGTTTGCGAACCCGTATTTTGGCCTCGTTGGGTATTTGTGTGTGATAAATATAGTCCCCAGGGGAAATTGGAATGTCATTAGGGTATGGCACAATCCTCCAATTTCCGTCTGGTCCTTCGTAGAGGCTAATGAGGCTCTCGGATGATGACACACAAGTAAGGAATTGCATACTTTCGTCAAAGTCTGTAGGAAGTCCCACTTGGATAATTGGAGATGCAGTAGGCGGAAGTTCGATGTTCTTGAAGCTCCAATAAAATGGCGGACCTTCGCTGAAGTCCAAAGTGCCTTCCTTTAGGGCAGACCGATTTTCATTATCCATTGGCAAGAAAAAAAGCCTTAGTATTACTCTCCTATGATCCTTTCGCTGGATTGCAGAGATTAATGGCGAATTCTTGGCCGCCTGGACAATACAGTCTAGAAGGATTAATTTTCGATGGCAGTCTTTTGGCATTAAAGCAAGTTGGATCCAATGATCGGGTTTTTGGAAGAAAAGAAAATCCCATGGTGTGTCATTAAACGTTGCAATACTCATCCAAGTCCCGTCAGCGATAAAGTCCTGTCCAACGTTGAATTGTGCTTCGTGACTTGACATTCGACAATGGCTTCGAGAAAACATTCTCTCGAAGGTTTGCAGGAGATCCCCGGGCCGACTAGAAGAGTCGACTGCTTCATCTTGGTTATCTTCTAATATAGAATCGGTTTTGGGATCTTGGAGAACATCTCCCGTATCGGTTGATCTCGATGATAGGCTTTTAGTAATTGATCTATGCAGCTCATTTGCTGCATTTTGTTCCTTTTCAGAGGTATCCCCATCCAAGGGTTCAACCAGCTTGCCCACATATTTCCCTGACGAAGATTCTGTATGCATTTGTTGGGATTCGGATTTTTCTTGTAGTTTGCTAGTCTCATCCGCCTCTGCCAAAGTGTTTTTGATGTCCGAGTTAGCGGGGTGATCATTGTCTTTCAAAGACAATGCTATTTCTCTTGATTCTCGAATAGCGCTTCCAAGTATTGTCTCTGAGTTTTGTATTTTGGCCATTGGCTTCAAAGCATCTGGATCATCATTAGACGATGATATTGTGATAGGATCGCCAGGGTCAGTGTTACACCGTGTCTTGTTCTTTGGTTCTTGAGTGTCGGTCGAATCAAGAATAGAGTCCACCTGCACTAAATCTTCCGTGCTAGTTCTTCCGATAGCGGTGTTGATATTTTGAGCCAAGTCGCGACCCTCGTCTACAAGTCGTGTCCACTCGCTTGCATGTATGATTTTAGAAATCTCTCCGGACCAGGTGTTTGTATCGATCTGACAGAGGATGACATCTCCAGATTCGCATGAGACAGATTGGTGTGACGTCACTGGAATTATACGCGGTAGGGTTTCCACGAGGCCATCTGTCATGCTTTCTTTGCTGCTAGATGCAGAAAAAAGTGAATTTGCATCACTTGTAACAATTCGGGGTATGACTTCTTCCAAGGCTTGAGCTGGGGTTCCCAAACCCTGAGCCTGCTCCGGATTCTGTTCTTTTATAGTTTCGGGATTTGTCTTAATCGGTATCCGCTTTGATCTTCTATGCAATTTGCCTTTCACTATCCTCGAGTTTGAGAGTGCTGCTAATAAACTAGAAATTGTAACTTGAAATTTATCGTGATCGCTCTGCTCCTGGGTGCTGGGGCAAACATCGAGATTCGACTGGTTCTTGTCTGGCGCACTGTCGTTCGGTTGGCTTGACTGATGCATGAATTGTAACCTGGATTTGACGAATTCAATATCGTCCTGTCCTCGAAGTTGCAGCTCGATAGATATCAGCTGTTGATATAGCAAAATGTGGACCTTCGCTTTCTCTAATTCATTAAGCAGCGCTTGAGCTTGTGGCCTGAGGGTAAATTGGTAGTAGAAAGATATTCCACTCGCTACAAGATCCAGCTTCTTCCGTTCCGCCTCTTCTCGAGCTTTCCAGGTTTTGTGGAACTGCTTAAGAGTGAGGCAAAATTGACGGCATTGATCAACGATGGACTCCCAATCGGTTCCGTGACGATTGAACTTGTGTTTAGTTCTGGTTTTGGCCTCTTCGACAGCTTTCGTCAAACGATCAAGAAACTAAATCTTATTAGCAAAAGGTAAATTGTTTCTTAAGGTGTAAGATGCACACCCTGAGATACTCTGCGAATCTATTCATAACATCGTCCCAAAACTTATACCTTGTCTTCCAGAGCCTAATGGCGTTTAGACACTTTCCTATAGCGTTGCAGCTGATGTCGGCGACAGTCGCAACACTGGATAAAACACCCAGGGCTGCAACTAGTTCAGCCATGGCGATTGTATGCTCACTTGAAAAATGACCCAAGTTATAGACAATTTCAAGAGTAATATAGGGAAGAAGAGTAAAATGACATGTGCTTCGGCGTTTCGAGTCGGAAGGGTTGCAGGAGACCTTGCGTATCAATTATTTTGTAGAGGTTGAAATTCGGTGTAGTGGGTGTGCGAAGTGCACATGTCATAAAATGAGAACGAGACGAAGAGTGAAAAGGATAGTGGAAATGAAAAGCCGCAGGACAATAAAATAATCGGGGAGGTGGGTGGTTGTTCCACTTTACAAGGCTACCTGAAACAAGGCAGAATCGATGGCGAATTGAGTTGCGGTAGATGTTGGTTAAAAGTGACGTTGATTGGAACCACGCAGCCGCCGTCCTGCATCTTAGAGCCACACTCAGCATAGTCGGGCGAAACACAAGGCACTGGTAGAGCCTTCTCTGACATTCCACCCAACTACCGTGTTTGCCCTTGGAGCTATCGAGTCTATCAATGTCCAAATGTCGACCATCATGCGATGAAACTAGTCTGTGGGGGAGCTTCTCGATCACCACAAGGGCGTAAATTATCCACACTTACGGAACTTTGTTCTTATCCCCATCGGGCGGTACCCTCTCTCAGTTGCATCAAAGATTCCTGTCGCACACAGAGATGGCTTCTCCAAACACTGCTCATTCTCGTGATACCACTTGCGGCCGCCTCTCTAATAGCCTCTTCGGCAAAGTTGATCGCAGTATATCTCCCAGTATTGCGAACCTCACTATCGGCTAAGATCTTAAAGAAACTCTTTTACGGAATTGGGAACTTGAACCTTCCTGGCTTCTAGCCTAAGATATGCGTAGTTGTGGAGATATTTACTCGCTTAAGATTCTGATTGATTCGTGATTCCCGAGAGAGTTTTTCTATTGACGTATATTACATTATCACAAGATTACGTCTCCTCCACAGCAAATAATATCACAAGCTCCTACAACCGGCCAGCTTACTTCTTCATTCTCTTTGATGGCTTGCTCCTTCCTAATCCTCCTTCAACATTCACAGATCTCTCACCAAGTGCTCTTCCTTTCTTCTGCGTTTCCCTCTGTTCCTTGCGCGTGGTCTTTGGCATCGCTATGCCATGGACACTGCTCAAATGACTCGCCAGTTCTCGAGGGAGCATCTCTTGCTGATAGGTACAGGCCGTCGGAAAGCAAGGGCATATAGAGGTTGACGAGGAATCGGAGACGTCGATATATGCCGCGATGTGATCGGAGTGGCTATCACGTGTGACCTGGCTCATCGTCGCTGAGATCCTATCAGTAGGTGAGAGATTCTCGTTATGAAGGCAAAACGGGCAGAAGGAGGGGACTGTTCGACGCCCATTGTCAAATTGGCCAGCATATCCATGCTCTCTAACCAATCTCCAGACTTCCTCCTAATGGGAGGCAAAATGGTCGTCTTTTCTCGCGCCAAATTGTTCCCACTCCAGAAACTGCTCGCAAATACCGTACCACGAGACCGACTGGACGGAGAGGGGACTAAGCCGGTGCTCATAGTACAAATGGCGGAGATAGTCTTTTTCAGAGAAGATCGAACTTGTTGATAGTATAACTTTTGGAGGGTCCTGCGTATCACTGGTTATCGGAGTTGTCAGGATAGCACAGCCGTCATAATAACAATGCCACTCCCCACGAGAGATGTTGCCGGCTGCGTAATATTTCTGGTAAAGCACCAGTATATGCTGGAAGATATATTTGATCTGATCGTAGCGCGTCTTGAACGACGAATATCCATAAAGCTTTGGACTTATAAGCTTAAGAGGTCCTTATATATAATACGAGCAAGGTAATTCAAGAGGCAAGAGATAGCTTTTGAAGACTTTCTTCGTGATTTTATTAACTTCTTTAGCGTAAGCGGCATATATAGCTTCAGGTGTATAATAATTAGACGATAGATTAGCCCTAGAAAAATAACACGTATATATGCCGAGCAGAGGTTCCTCCCTAGGGATAAATTTACTAGACTTATACGCGGCAAAAAAGATCTTGACTATGAGATCCGATAGCGCTATATCCGTATAACCTCCCAAACTTATAGTCATTTGAAGTCGAGCGATGGACATGTTTTTTGGTATTGTACTTCCGTCATTAATATTATGGAGACGGATAGCCTTGGATCCCTCCGAAAGATAACGAGACGAGCCAGTATAAGAATCCCTATTCGTCTCGAACTCGTTATCTATTATTAACGAGTCCCCATCATAAGCATCATGATCATCCTCCTGTCCGTGCGAATCAGTAGCGCCGATTATATTATAGTAATCTAGCGACCAAATAGCTTCCTCGTCCCGTATAATCTCGAGCATCTAGTCATGAGCATCTGTCAAGATGACGTCGGTCGACATAGATTCGAATTCTAGATCATAGGTTATAGATTGGCGAGAATGCTATCCCGCGAAGGCCATGCGATATTCTTCTTGATAGATAGTGCCTATGAGAGCTCTTTGACGATTCTTTAACCGTGTAGTCGCTGCAACGAGGCTTTCGATACAAGGATCACAAGCACGGACGGCAGCATTGATCGATCTATATAACTCGTAGAGTTCAGATTTGACCTGCGAGAATTCGAGACCGGCCTTAACGATCTCAGGATCTTGCTGTACCCTTAGCCACCCTTCTTCGCTAATGGTCTGGGATAGTTGCTAGGTTTTGTTGAGGGAGAGCCCATGTATTTCGGCCGCATTACCAGCGCGGATGTCACGAAATATCTCCTGTATACTAATAACGGATATAGCAGAGTAATAATGGCTATAAATATCCGAGTTAGTCTTGTGGCCCATCAAGAATCTTCGATCTTTAGTAGATATATTTGCGTAGAGTACGTTTATGTATCCTCTATGCAGCGAGTATAGCGTCGCGCGATGTTTAAATCCAGCCAAGCGACCAAGGCCTGTAATGTTCTCCCTAAGCTTTGCGCTGCGAAGAGGCTGTCCTAACGCTGACCGGAATATAGGAACTCCGATAAAGGCATTTGATTGACGAATCTTGCGAGAATAGGCACCTACGATTGGGTCCTTCGTTAGAATCGGCGGCGTCGATTTATGTCCGCAGAGGATATACTTACTTGGTTTAACAGTAATCAGGTTAGTCCATGTTATCCCCGGCCCAAATACGCCATCGACCAGGCCTAACGTGACGAGTAGACGTAACGAGTCCTGAGTGGCCATTGCGGTAGGCAACAATCGGAGAGTAATAGTCTTCTGCTTGTCCGAGATCGTCTGCCCTTTCTGGTACTTGAGATTAATGTTGACAGCGATCACACGATCACCGTCGTCGAAGTAAACCACGTAGAAGTCGCAATGGTCCCAGCAGAGGCAATGATTTGGCTGTTCTACAACCGCCGGACCACCCCAAGCAAGGTCCGAGCCACGGCCGCAAGAATCGACGTAGAGATTCATGTACAGCGCTAGGTTGAGTATTAGTCTGACGCCAGACAGCTTGAGGGCGAAGGCATCCGAGAAGACCATAGCGATCAAGACATCAAGATTGTTTTTCGTAGCCACCGGCTTCACTCGAGTCTTGTTCGATAGCTCGCCGTCCCGCTCTAGCTTGTTAATATACACGTAAACCTATGATATTTCTTTAGCGGTCAGCTACTTCTTCCCAGAGAAGCGGTAGGCAGCGTAAAGCGTGTACGAGATATAGCCTCGCGTTATTTTCGAGATGATCCTCTCGTCTAGCTTGCCAGACGACGTTCGAGCAAGGTACAAGAGGAATAGCCTAACCAGCTCGAGCGATATATGCTAGGCGCCGGAACAGAGGTATATCTCGGGGTCTTTGATTCGGACTGGATTCAAGAGTCAAGTGTTAGCGAGATCTAAGAGAAGGGGAGTAGCAGTAAATCGACATTGTCGATTTGGACAACGCGGCACCAGACTTACCTCGGGAGTCGTCTGGACCGACCAGCTTGATGAAGTCTTTGAAGCGTGTGACGGCGATCACGATTATGTTCTGGTAGCTCCATAAAATCGGTAGAGCAATCCATTGTGATACGTCGGTGTCGCTAATCGAAGTCCTATCGGCCCGCTGTGCGTCCCGCGCGAGCTTTGCGACGCGATCATTCAGCTTCTTCTCTTTGACGCTCAGCGTCCTCTGCTGCCTCTGCGGGGGAGGCATTGCTCACGGCTCTTGACGCCAAATAACGGCAGAGGTGACGAAGATGAGGAGAAGTAGAAGAGTGGACACCAGATCATGACGGACGGGATCTAAAGTGTGGTGCCGGCAGAAACGCGTGTGCACGGACAGAAACGCGTGAACACGTGGCTCTTTTTACACGAAGGCCACAGGCCGCTGTCTAAAAAGAGCACTCTTTCCTGTACCTGGCGGGCCTTGGACGAGAGCTAGCCCTGTACTGAGAGCTTGGATGACGGCGAACTGTTGGGCTTCGTCGAGCGTGGATCCTCCGTCCAGCTTGGTGAAGTCGAATGCTTGTCCGGGCTTTAGAGTCAGTGGTACGCCAGCGAGAACGTCAAGGTTGAAACTGAATCCTCTTTTGGTCGCGTATGCTGGAGGTTTTATGACGGCAGCAGAAGTCTGCGAGTCTGGTGCCACGATCTCCGCGAATGGAAGGCTCAGTTTGCGGCTCATTTCCTGCAACGCTTGCAGAGTTGGCTGAAAAGAAGGTAGAAGCACCCCCGGAAACTCAACGAGTGATTGTCGAGTTTTGGAAGTTGCAGTATGAGTGCTGATCCAGACTGCATCTTCCGTTTTATATTCAGCCAGGCTCAGTAGCACAGACGCACGCTTCGCTTCTCTGAAAAGGCTGGGAATACCATCTGATTTTGTCTTGTCGTCTGCACTAGAGTCCTGTCTTACGCGGGATGGCAATATTGGATCGCAGACGCAGAGGAAAATGATTTTGCCATTTGAAGAGACGAAGCAGACTAGTGAATCAACTTGCAGAAGCTTGCTTCCTTTCCACCATTCTTCTCGCTGCTTGGTGGATTTGTTGTTGATTTGGGGAGGTTGGTCAAATTCTGCTACGACTTGCAGACCTTTTCTGCGATCTACACTCATACGGGAGAAGCGGACGTTGTGATAGATGAGCTTTCGAACGCCTTGCTGACCTTGGTGTGTTGTCGGTACCTTACGATTGGGATGTTCTAGCCTTGTAACCTCTTCGCGCACTGCGTCTCGTAGTTGTCCCACTGTATCTTCACGGAGGAGCCGAAATTGTCTGTCCAGGAGTCCGGCGAGACCTGACAGGTGGTTTTGTGTTGAGTCGATTAATGGGAGATATTCTTGTCGTGGGGAAGCGATCTCTCGCGCTGTGGGGAGGATCTGGATATCGGCGATACTCACATGGTCGTTATCGTGTCGAGCGCCCTTGCTGGAAAGATTTCCGGGCAAGTCTTGAGCCAACTCGAAGGCTGCAGATAGGAGGTTTTGCGGAGTTGATTGGTTTGGTGCGAGAGGCAACGAAGAGCCGATGTTGAGACGACGTCTGATTCGAGTGAGGCTCTGTTGTGCATTCGGTACCATGAAATTCTCTGGAATGCAGGCAGAGATTGTCTCTACAATAGCGGTAAAGCCTTCGATGACTTGGGCACTCTGGTTGGTCTCGATCAGCCGGTCTAGAACTGCGAGACTTGATGATATGGCAACGGTAGAGACTTCCTCATCGCTTGAAGAATGTCCCAAAATCATTCCACTTAGGGCAGTTGCTGTAGAGCGGAACACGCTGAGACCACGCCGACCGCTAGGACCGAAGAGAAAGGTGTAGATGGTATCAACAGGAGTTTCCAGAATTAGGGAGGATATCACATCGGGGTGAGAGATGATTCTGTAGAAAGGAAGAGTCCTATCTCTAAATATCGAGACGGTGGTTTCATCCTTTTGGTTGGCATCCATAATGTCCGTTAGGGTCTTGATGATTGCAAGTCCCGTCTCTGCACCGAGTTTTGTGATGACGTACTGGCGTGTTCCCGCATCCTCGCTCTCAATGAGATTCCAGCCCATCTGGAAGAACTTTTGTGTGTCCACAGCAGCTTCGAAACGAGAGGAAATCGTGTTGGGTCTGGGAATCATGTATGTCCATTTTCGGCAGGCTGCTTCGGTTTCAGTCTCCTCGCGAAGCTGTTGATTTGTGGTGCTTGGTGAGCTTGCGGTGCTCGTTGATGTGTCATGGCTGAATCGACAGTAGGTGCCGCGACGGCAACGGCCGCGTTGGAAGTCGAAGCAGGGCCCTGGTCTATTGTGTCTTGAAGTCAGTGGTTGTTCTCATAGACAAGGTAGAGCATCGAGTACTCACGGCATTCTGGAAGGTGTGTTGGATGATTGACTAAAGATTGTAAGCAAACGAGCAGAGCAAGCAATGCTGCTGGTAGCTAGAGGTTGGGGCTTGAGAAGGCTATGATTGAAGAATGTAGAGGGTAGAACACAGTAGAAACACAGATGATTTGTAGTGGTACATAGCAAAACAGGAATTAATATGCGGAGGAAATGCTTTGGGAAGCCTCATCAGCCTCCCACTTCACCTTGAGGCCCCAAACGACGACTGGTTGCTGAAGAGCATGCATGATAAGAAGTTGTGAATCATTGTATCGAATCGGACGCCGCTGGCAAACGCGCGATGCGTTGTTTGAGCATCAACAGCCAGTCAGACGAAGGGGGCCTCCCCAGCCGTTTACGACGAATTGATCATGTTGCATCAAGAAATCTGTCACTTGTCGACCCCGAGGCTCTCATCGAAAATCCATGCGGCAACCTAACCTAATTGGGTTAGCGCATGGTGAATGGGACAGCCCACACATCCCTTAACTCAATCCGACGGTTGGATCAAGTTAATCGTCAGATCAGCTTCACAACAGCCTCCATAAACGACCCTCCGAGGGCCAGGGGCCAGTTTATAACAGTATCACATTCCAGCCAACACTTCCATCTCGCAGACTTCTTCCGCCACGAGCTCGAACGCGATAACCGGTCAAAGAACAAGTACAGTACACGCACGAACCACAAAACAGGCCACCTTCTACTTGGCACATCGGAAAAAAATACCTTTTCATGGTCGTATCGCCATCGCTACTGCCTATGCTCCCTCCTACCCTCGAAACACATACAAAAGACGATGAACTCGAGATCAGCCGTGGGGTTCTTTGGACTTGGCGCGAAGTCTTGCTAGTTCCTGGGCTCTGGGTCCTGGAGTACTCTTTAAATCTTCTCCTATATTATCCAGATCGCGATATCTCTTTCGAGATAAATTATAGTTATAGTAAAAGAATTCCTTATAATTAACGAGATACTTTTAATTTATTAAAAAATCTTTATATTTCCTTAGCTTTATTATTATTATAATATCGTTTATAAAATAATAAATAACTTAATTATATAATTTCTTAAACTTTTTTTTTAAGTCTTTTATAAAAATATAATTAATATTTATTTAACGGCCGATTTTAAAACTTTTAAAATATACTTTATATTTTATATATTTTATAATATTTAATCTTATTATAATTATTTTTTCTTTAATTTATAAAAGACTAATATTAATATATATTTTTTATTATATAAATTCCTTAAAATCTTAATTACTTAAAGCTTTTACTTTAGTTATTATAATTTAAATTTTTTTTTATTTAACTTTAAGTTTTTTTTTTTTTTTTTCTAGTTATATTAAATAATTTATCTTAAATAATTATATTTTTAATAATCTTATATACTCGTTATTATTATTAATATTAAGCTTTAAGCTTACTAACTTTATTTTTTTTTTTTTAATAAATTATTATATTATTTTTAAATTTTTTTTTAAGTTTATTATTTAGTTCTTAAAAACTTTTAATTTTTTTTTAATATTAATTTTTATTATTTTTAATTTCTTAATATATAAGCCAAAAAATTACTTTAAGTTTTTTAAGTTTTATCTCGTCTTTTTTAGTTTTTTTTAAATATTATTTATAATTTATAATATTATTTTTAAATTATTTAATTTTATTTTTAAGCTATAAATTTTTTTTTTTTTTTTTTTT